>Ga0126342_10010591_pt1 | contig 16501 bp, 26 predicted proteins | sample Cyp1metagenome_FD_92528 | JGI IMG/M metagenome (GOLD analysis project Ga0126342, IMG submission 92528) | Coral microbial communities from Lord Howe Island, Old Settlement Bay, Australia - Cyphastrea 1 metagenome | ecosystem: Host-associated > Invertebrates > Cnidaria > Coral ... | reverse complement strand
CGAGGAGGAGGAGGAGAGGAGGAGGAGGAGAGGAGGAGCAGGAGGAGGAGCAGGAGGAGGAGAAGGAGGAGGAGGCAACTGACATAAAATCTAACAACCCTCACCTGGCAGGTGGGGAAAAATGAGGAAAATGATGAAAAACCAAGGAAAAGCAATGGAAAACGATGAAAAAGTGAGGAAAATTATGAAAAACAAAAGAAAAATACTGGAAAACGAGGAAAAAATGCGGAAAAATGAAGGAAAACCAATGAAAAACCAAGGATAAGTCATGGAAAACAAGGAAAAAGGGAGGAAACCGTGCCCACGACCAAAAAAAAAAAACAAAACAAGAAAAAAACATCCCCAAAACATTCCGCACCCTTTTAATTGGAGTGGTTTTTGCACGTTAGATGCATTCCACATCAGAATTCGCAATGACTGTTCTGAGCAAGTGTGTGCAAAGAGCAGTAAACAAGTCTGTGTGATTTTTTTTTTTTTTAAATTTGGATGGGCGATTTTCTTGACATTTGGACAATTTTCTTGACATTTGCCTGCCATGAAAAAACAACAGTGTGTTGTCCAGAACACCGATTTGTTGGAGACGTGCTCAATTTTTTCAAACGGTCAACATGTGACGTGGTTCCACTCCGCCAAAAAATCGGCACTACAACTCCGCAGAACCCGTCACATCTCCAAAAACAAACGTGGATTCAAACAGTTTCTTTGGCAACATGAATGCCAACATGATTGTTTTTGTGCAGGAAAAAAATACACAATTAGCTAATTTGTGCGATGCCGCTCGTTAGTTTCCGATGTAGTTCTGCAAGGTCAGTCTCCTCATACGTTTGGGTGGTGATTTTGCAAAGTCACCGGATGCCATGGACCCGGAAAAACTCGAACCAACCAAATCCATCTGCGATCATGACTGAGACCAAACGCATAATAGCAAATGGCCATTACAAAATCGAAAACGCATCTGTAAAACTGGATAAGCGTCGCTTGGTGGTCGCTCCGAAACATGCCGTGAAATTTGATTTTGACGACATTTCTCAACCTTTTGCGACGGAATCATCAGTGGGACGAACTCCGTGCCGGATTAGACTTCTCCAATGCGATTGCTTGGAAGCAGCTGAACTTTTGAAAGCAGAACACGGAACTATGCCTCTTGTTTTGGACTTTGCTAGTGGATCAAATCCGGGAGGTGGAGTGAAACGTAACCAGCAGGGAACACAAGAGGAAGATATTTGCCGACGGTCAAGTCTGTTGCCATCACTCGAACAACAAGACTATCCGTTGCCATCGATGGGTGGCATTTATGCTCCCGACATTTGTGTTTTCCGAGGACCTGGACGAAGTGGTTACCCTTTGTTGAAGGAACCCTTTTGGATAGCCATTCTGGCAGCAGAAATGCCCAATTTAGCAGAGATTGGAAAGAAAGAACGGATCTTTATCCAAGGCAAAATTCAAGGAGTGCTACATATGGCTTTGCGGCATGGACATTCGTCCTTGGTCCTTGGTGCCTGGGGGTGTGGAGCCTTCGGTAATGATGCACGGACGATGGCCGCCATTTTCAAGGACCAAGGTTTTGACATTTTTCGACCACATGTTTGTTTTAAGCATTGATGGTAGGACTAGTGGGTGCTGGATAATGGATGCCAGTTGAGTTGAAATTGTTGTTTGCAAGCGCAATGAAAGGTTTGAAAACTCGCAAGGAGGAACTTGGCAAAATTGGTACTGCCATGGATGTGGTCTTTGCCATTCTGGGCCACAATGCGAACATCTTTAGTGAAGCCTTGGAACTCCAGATCAGCGCGCCCGAGGGCAAACCCGCCGCTACTGTGTCTGCGACAGCTACGGAAACTGATGAAACTCCGGAAACGATTCCCCTGGCAAAGGCTTCAGGAGAGCACAAAAAATGGGCGTGTGTGTTCCTGAGCAATGGTTGTACTTTATTGCACAGTTGGTTTCATTTTTTCTGTGCTAAATGTCTTGTCGGGTGCACCTGGGAATAATGTTTTTTAGATTTTAGAGATTTCATGGTGCTTATGAGACGGTTTAAACAACAACAGCAGTCGTGTGAATCGTTAGAAACATCATTGGCAGCATATAACAATTTTCAGATTGCATAACAACACTTCAGCAACACCCTTCAAAAACAACACATTTTCTAGCAACATTATTACATATGTGTTATATATTGCATAGATTGCATTACAATATTGCTTGAAACGTTGCGAACAACTTCACAGCGCAACTAGACCCCCAAAACAAACAAGTGGACGAATTGCTCCCATCACGGAACAGGAAAGTCAGCAGGAACATCACTGCATCATGAGCGAATTGTTTGAGCTCTGATTAGCGTGCAGCGCACGACACCTTGAACATTCCATGTCCTTTGGTTGAAAATCAAGCGTTTTGTCCACCTCTCGGAAGCCAACACATGGCAGGTATGGACAACCAATGACTAATGGACCTTAGTTGCTACCTCCACCTGCATTGATTCTCCAAAATGGTTATACAGGTTTTGCGAAGAAAACATGGACACCAGATTGCACATTTGGACTCATTCTATCAAACGGAAAGGGACATGATCATGAAGTTTCACGTCAGCATCAGTAGCAATCAGCTAAATCATGATGCAATGGTGGAAGCTCAAGAAACCAACGCTTCAAAGCTCTCCCTGTTGCAACGTCACCGTGAAGCTCGTGAACTTTTGGTAAAAATTCAATCTGAACCCAAGGAACCCAAGGAGGTGAGTGAAAGGCGCAGACCGCAAAGCGCATGCAGCGAAGTCTTTGGAAAGCGAGGCTCCCAATCTTCCACTGACCGTCCCAAATCTGCTGCACCGAGCTTTCTCGGTGGCACTGGCACTGGTGCTGGCACTGGTCGTGGGGATGCGGCAGCTGCGGCAAATGTGCATTTTTGTCCGGTGCCCAATCCTTTGCCACCTCACTTAGGAGGTGGTAGCAGTGGTAGCACATCATGTGCACCTCGGAAGCGACCGCTTTCTGCCTTTCCAAACCGTGCAGCCGTCTCACAAGTCGGACGGCGGCCTGCAAGTGCTTGCGGTGTGCGAGAGCGCTTTGACAACGAGGTGGCTTTTTTATTTTCGCTGAAAAAAACATGAAACATTTTTCTGACTTTGATCTTGCAGGCCTCCAAGAAGAAGGAGCACTTTGGTGGCACATTAAGATGTGATTAGGTTGAAATGATTGAAAATCACTTCGCGGTTGTAGCTTTGGCCAGTGTAGGCCGTGTAGGTGATGACAGGATACATGAAAAACTCGCATGACTCACAGACAACGGTTTGGTCTTCTCGATCAGCTGTTTTTCACTTCCAAGGTCCTCGAACACCCTAGGCCGCCCGTTTTCAAGTCATTTTCCGAAATGGATTGAACTGGGTATTGGAGGTTTGTAGATGTTTCTAATGATGTGTCAGTGCGGGTTCGCAAGTCAGATCATGCGCAAACGTCGGATAAGTGAAAGAAGATGGCGGAGTTTTCGTTTTTGCTTGAGATATACTTGTGCTTGGTCGCAACTGGTGGGTAGGTTCAAGCGAAGCACCAAGCGAAAGTTCGGATCCCAAGTAAGTCTTGTTTTCTTCCAGTCACGAAACCTATTGCCATTGAAATTGACTACAAACTGCTGAAACATCTATACTTGGCAATGTTTCTCCAAACCATTTCGAAAAATGTCTGAATTTACACAGTGCGTGAGAATCATGATGACGGATCATGATTGAACAATTTGAAAATCTGTGATCGATCAAATTTATTTGTGTTTGGAGCTGCTTGTCTTGTCCTTTTCACTAGTACTGTAACTCAACGTGACTCAACATGATATAGTTTGAACATGTTTCAACAAGAAAGTGCACTGGCCGTGCAAGGCAGCCGAGGAGCATTGCCGAGCCAGGGCCCGTCGTCCTTGCGTGTTTGAGCATTTCAAATCAAAACGACTAGCCGGTGACTAATGCGGCTAGCCCTTCAAACAACAGGAGGGAGTCAACTCAGTCTGAAAATGCAGGGACCTTCTGGCTTTTGCAGCTCGATTTGGTCCGGGTCTTTGTCTAATGGAGGTGAACTTTTTCACATTTTTTCACTTCGCTGTGGCAGACAATCACTTCGTTTGGTTCTTTTACAGTTCTACTATTCCTGGCTGATTCGAGATCTGAATTCCAAGCTGAGGCCCAGCGCCCCCGCTTCCACCTCTACCACCAGAACTGGACGCCCACATGTTAGCATGAAGCGCAAGACGTAGCTTTTCTTAGCTGCCATGCCGAAAACGTTTATATATATAATATTGTATATATATATATGTTACATATTGTTACATTGTCATACAATTCTACAAAATCCTCACTCACTTGTCAAAGTTCTGCTTGAATCCATGATACAAGACAGATCAAGACAGTGTAATTTTTATGAAGGAGGTGATCCAAGTTCATGATTTGAATTCGTGAATTAAGGAAATTGTTTCCAGTGCCTAGCAGACGCTAACCTTTTATCTTTTTCTGGGACCACAAATCTAGAAAACTGGGTGAAACAAGACCGGTCGAAGAGTTCAATTTCTCCTGTGTTGGCAGTTGTTTCTCTTCTCTCTGTCGGAATTGATAGGCTTCGTTCTCGCTCTTGCCAGGAGAGAGGAAACTCGGCCAGGAATGCACCAGGTGCCAAACCATTTGGCCAAACCATTTGGCCAAACCATTTGGCCAAACCATTTGGCCAAACCATTTGGCCTTTCTGCGCATGGTCCATGTCCGCCAAATCCTGCTTGGCAGGTCCGGAAGAAGAGTTGGATGACTTCACTCCAGAGGCTGCGTCGGGCTTGCAGTCAAAGGCAGCAACTGACAAACATAGAAAATGACATGACACAGTTCTTGGGCCACTACGACGGTGATGGTGATGGTGATGGTGATGGTGATGATGATGATGATGATGATCATCATCATCATCATCACCATCACAACAACTATTGTTCTTGTTCTTATTACTGGATATGACCCATTGGTGACTCATTCAATGCAACGATCAGCTGTAGCTCCACCTCGCAACTGGCGACGTTTTTACCACAGGAGAGACGGCTGGAACAAGAGTCCGAAGAGGTAGCCGAGGGTTGTGGCCTTTGAGTTGGCAATTGGCTGGGGCTCAACATTCTTTCATGAAACATGATGAAAGTTGTGGACGCTTTGGTACCTGCTCCTTGAGCCAAAGAAGGCTTGTTGAATGACTTCGGGATTTAGACCGCAGGCTCTCAACCAACTGGAGGCTCTGGATGCAGCAGCCAAGGCCTCAATGGCCTTAACAGCCTCAGTTGCTTCAGTCCATCAAGAGCCAACGGTGTTTGCACAGACTGCTAAAAATGCGCAGAATTGCCTAGAAGGGGGATGTCCATTTTGTCATTTGACGATACTGGTGTGACATTCATATGTGGTTTCTAACACCTCTAAGTACAACATGTTATGCATTTCCATCGTTTGCGGTGTTTTTAGGTGGAGGCTTTGCGCATGAAGTTGGAAGTCAGCAAGGAAGACGTGGAGCCGCTGGCTCAAACATGACTTGATGAACCAACATCTGGAAGTGATATACTATAACAACCACAGATTTTGATGCTTCGCCATTTTTATCCCAATCTGTTGGTGAAATCGGTTGATTGTTACAATTTGTTGATCAACAATTGTTGATGGTTCATCCCATTTTATGTGATTTCCCATTTCCATTGAGGTGTTCGCAAGCTGAGCTTCTCCAGCTCCGGTCTGCTGCTAGCAGCTGGACCAAGGTGGAGCGTCAAAGTGGGATATCTGTTTATCTTTCAATCATTCTGTGTATTTGTCTCTCTAGCGTTCTATCTATTTAAATAATTATATATATATATAATGATATAATTATATATATATATGTTTAAAGATGCATACAGCACACACACACACATGTGTATGTATGTATGTAATGTAATGTAATGTAATGTAGTGTAATGTAGTGTAGTGTAATGTAATGTAATGTAATGTATGTATGTATAGGTAGTCAGTATAAATGCATGTGTATCTACATATACCAAATTAGGTCCTTCAGCGAGGCTGCAGAGGAAAGTCGCCAAGAGCTGAAAGATCGAGAACTTCGTTTGCAGGACCCAGTCTGCGGCAGGGTCAACTTTTCAACGGATCAGTTGCTGGAAATTGGAGCAATAAGATCTGTTGAAACTAATTGGTGGATAGTGGTTGATGAATATGGACTCAGGTGGAATTCATGAATAGAAGATGGAGAGGTTTTGTTTTTGGAGTACGGAAGCCTCTCTGAAACACTGCGATACTCTCCCGGAGATGGAGTCGAAGTGCCAGGGACCATGTGATATGCCGAGCATTTTTTCGGCTCAGAAAATAAGTTGGCTTCTCGCTGTCTGTTTGGTGAGCGGACGATTTCATCCTGCAGGAGTTGTTGGCTGTGCTTCCCGTGCTTTCCCCAGTGGAGACAGACTGAAAATCTGAAAGACGAGATCATTTTGCAGTTGACAAGAGCCGTTTTCGCAAGACGCCTAGACGCTTCGTGTCTAGGCGGAAGAGGAGGAGGAGCTGTGAGCCTGAATTGTTTTTGAGCAGAGCACTAAAGGTGAGAGGTTTGAAAAGGCTTCGGCCTTGGGATGTAGCCAAGTGCAGTAGATTTTCCTCCTGGTGATTTGCCAGCGGCCACTGTGCAAACACAGCTTGGAACTTGTTGCAACAATTCCCCTGCCTTTCCCAGGAGTCTGACAAGCAAACAGCGTTGGCAGCAGAGAGGCAACTCGGGTGAGCTTCAAGTTTGTAGCACTTCATGGTATAGGGTGGAAGACACCAGCATACTGCTAGTCTAATGGATGGTTTCGAGATTGCTGTGAAACAGTATCATTTAGCCTGTGAAACAGTAAAATGAGATTTAGCCAGCCCTCAAATCTGAACAGGTTTGGGTGGAATGTGTCTCTTATTTTACCTGGAAACTGCTGGCTTGGCTTACCAGGCTTACCAGGCTTACCAGGCTTACCAGTAAATGTATTCATTTAACACTTCTCAAAGATGCTACAAAATTAGAACATCTCCAGGCTGCGGGTGCTGCAATTGCAGACAGATCGGCTCCGCGAGCAGGCGGAAGTTTTGGAGATTTGCCGATCGTCTTTTTGGAGATTTTGAGCATATGGCTTTTGATTCAACTTTTGGCTTCTGATGGCTTCTGGTGAGTTTTCCGATCGATTTTTTTTGGGTGTTTTTTTGGTCCATGTTCCAGGGATTCTGATGGATTCCGATGGATTCGTGGAGCCACGCCAGGTGGAAGTGCAGCAGGGTTTGCTTCTGCAGCGCCTGGAGGAGCGCAAGGCGTTGGAGTCTCAAGTGGAGGCAGAGCGGTGACAGATTGGTGTTGTTGGCTTCGCCGTGCACTGCTCTCCCAATGTTTACGCAATGCTTACAGCCGAATGGTCTGAAATCATGGGATTCTGAAGATGATTTAGAAGCAGGAAGGCCTCACCTTAAAGACAAACGTTTTTTTTTCCTTTCTGCAGATCTGTCTGCCACAGGGCCTCACCAGCGAGCGTGACGAGCAGAGGGCAGTACAGCAGAAGGCCTTCCTGGGATGGTGGCTCTAGCGCCTAGCGGAGTGTTGAGCACAGCAAGTTGCTGCGCTTCCTCGATCTCTCAGTTCCACAGCCACCTTTCCAAGAAGACACTCTTTGGATCTCTTTGGTGTCTCCCATCTTTGCCATGAAAACTCTCACGACCATTCACGACCTGCGACAGCGGGTCACGGGCCAATCAGCACCAAACGTCCCGGCGAAGGGCTGAAGCTGAGTCCTCTTGCCTTTTGCTGTGCCCCGAAGTGCGTGTACTGCAGATCCACAGCTTGGCTGTGAATGGAGTTATGATAGTTATGTATATAATGGGTATCTACCCAGCATGTTGACAACGGATTCGATGGCCAACTTGGTGAGTTCAAATTCGTTCGAATGGTCCTGCTTAACGATGGTAGGACCCAAATGGGCACGCATGTTTGCGATGGTTAAGAAACCAAACAGCTTGAGTATTGTTGCCAAGTGAAGGAAAGAACATTCTGACAGGCGAGAGCAGCCTTGCGCACGGCAGAGAGCCAGCTGAAGGTGAAGGAAGAGGCGCCCGAGTATTGGACGTGTCTCTGTTGCATGGTGTTGGCTGGTCCTTACTCCTTACTGGTCTTTTTTGCGTAGTGTTTTGTTCGGTGTTCCTGAATTCCTGAATTTCTGATCAATTTGTGAACTTTCATGAACTTTCATGAACTTTCAGGAACCACTGTAACTTGTAAATTGTAACATATTGTAACCATTGTAACCATTGTAGCCATTGTAACCATCATGTTGGGGCCCTCGACTCAGCCTCCAGGCGCTGTCTGCATTTGCACGGCGTCGACAAGATCTTGAGCGTCAATCTGTGCGCATGCGTGGTGAGGCCCCGCTGAACTTGACACTCAAAAGATGTCTGACACCGCAATGGCCCAAGGGGGCCCAAGGGGGCCCAAGGTATATCTAATCTTTGGAATCTTTGGAATAATTCAGTTTCAATCTGTGAACTGGCTTCGCAAAAGCCGCAGCGCAAGACGTGTTTTGTACTGTGTGGATTTGTGCTATTCCAATGCAAGCAACCATGAACGACTTTACACACTCGCATCATGTTCCGGTGGGCTGCAAAACATCACTACATGCTGGGATCTGTCCATACAGCAGCACAAGCGACAAGAATTGTTTGCAGTACTTTCATAGGGGAAACCAAGCCTTCAAGGTCAACCACCAGCCTGCAAGGTGCGAGGTCTCAAAGCTCGCTTGGCGGTTTCAAGCTCAGATCCTACTCTACCCTGTACAACTCACCGTAAGTTACATTATATATCATTATATTACATTACACTACACTACATTACATTACGCCAATGACATTGCAAGTACATTAAATTACATCGTATGACATAGGTACATACTTATGTACACACATACATGGTGTGACGTTTATGCATGCCAGTAACGACAATTTCTTGCACTGCATGCTTTATTAATTATTAATTGCAACTAAACACGTGAGCCACTCCTTTGCGTCTAACTTTGCCACCGCTGATTCAAATGCATTCATGTGGCTCCATAGCATTAAGACCTCAAGTACTTGGCAACTTGGCATGCAGTGTTAGCTGATGTTAGCTGCATGGTCCGCATGGTGCAAGAATGCATTGCCGACACAGGACCTTGGGACAGTGAAAGGCACAATCACACTGTCAAGTTTCAGCCCGATAAAGTGATGATGTCCCACTGTATATCTTCACCTAGGGTCCAGTATCGAACCTTTTACGCAATGGCAACGGACAATTCACCATTCATAGATAATCTTCCTATTTAAAAGCCCATTCGTAGGGGGATTTTCTGCACCGTGGATTTTTTCGCTGTCCAGTCGAGTCAGTTGACTCCGCTTCCAGGAGTCAATTGGGCACTGTGGCGAGAGCGCCCTCGGATAGCGACTTCCGTGTTGGCGCGCCTCGCGAAAGAAACGGATGGGATCAAAAAGACTTTGGACCTGCTCTGTCAGATGCAGCAACAAGAGGCTGGTGATGTCTCTGGTGTAAAAATGGGAGTAAAAACATTTGCACATTCGATCAGCCAGTTGCAAGATTTGTATAGATTTGTAGCTTCCTGTTTCCTGGGTTAGGCCTAGGCAAAAACACACACTGTGGGCACACGCTGACAGCATTGTGGTCTTGATCAAGCATTTGTTGGAAATTCAAAAGAATCAGAAGAAACATGTGGGGGGTTCCATAAATGGGGGTACCCCTAAATCATCCATTTCCAAAGGATTTTCCCTTATAAACCCTCACTTTTTGGGTATCTCCAAGTAAAACCCCCCATGTGGTGCTTGATTTTTTTTCTGCGGGAAAGGTTGAGACAAACATTTTTCACTTCAGCTGTGCAATCAGTGCATGCGAAAAATTGGCTGACTGGTCGATGGCATTGGAAATCCTGCGGAAGATGAAAGAGCGACAGGTTCCGAAGTTTTGGTGTGACCTTTAGAATGTATTGAAAAGATCAGTCGAGAAAGTGAAATATTTGCCGAAATGCAGCAGCTTAGTACATGGCTTGCCTGTAAGAATGCACATATGGCCTTCGGAAAGTTGCAATTTTCAAACGTGTCCACTGTTCTGGTAGCTGTGGTCCATGCTTGTGTCCCAAGGGCCATGGCCCCCGTGCGAGGTGCCCTGTAATGTGGTGAGTTGCAGCTCGACTCTCAGCGCTTGCGAAAAAGCCTCGCAGTGGCCGATGGCTCTGGAGCTGTTCCAGACCATGACGGAGCAGTAGCTATCCTCCAGACCAGCAACCCAATAACAACCCCGGAGTATTAGGCACTGGTTGACATATGTTGACATACTAAGTGGAATACACCCAGAAAGTGATCATTTGCTATGAGAATGGTACCCCCAAACTAAACAGCCCACGGGTTTATTGATCCAGGGTTGACATTACACTTTATAGACTTATAGATGATTTCCCCATGGAAGATGGTCACTTGCCATTGCCATGTGTGATTACTGGAGGGTACTCTGCCAGAAGAGCTGGGACTGTCACGTCAGGGTTGTCTGATCAACCTTCAGACGAGAAAACAAAGACTTTGCTTCCTCCAAGAGGCTACATGAACAGTCCACTTTCATCCACTTTCATTCCACTTTCCACCTGTGAATATCAAGGCAACTTTATAATTTATAATGATTGCTTGGAGACTTGGCAACAGGAGCAGTTTCCTTGTCCAGTTTCAAATTCTGAGAGCCAAAACCTTGGGATTTGGCTAAGGCAAATTTCACCAAATCTGATTGCATTGAGTTCCACCATCAGTGCATGTGAGAAAGGAGGAGAATGGCAAATGGCACTGGAGCTTTTCGCCTCTGCTCACATGGCACCCTGAAAGAATGGCCAGTTCAACATATTTCAACATTCAGCTCTTTTGCAATTAGAATTGTTCTACTAGACTTTACTAAGGATCACGATGTGGTGAGCTATAGTTCGATGATCAGTGCATGTGCGCAGGGTGGCCAGTGGCAACTGGCTGTCCATATTCTGCAAACAATGACAGAGAGACAGACACTTTCAAGCAGCTCTTGCCCAGCCATCTGCCGTAGTCGAATAGAAAGTTGTCTGGCAGAGAACTCTTGCAACTCAATCCTGGAAGAGGGCCAAAGTGGAACAGTCCAGTTGTTCGGAGAGGGGATGACAGAACATGTCATGGTGTGATTCAGTGCATATATATATATGGTGCATATAGCTTCTCATGGAAAGCCAAAGTATGCTTTGACCTGCGTTGGTAGTCGCATCTGGGTCATCGACCTGTGAAGATTTCAACAGAGACCAGGACAGAGCCAAACATCATCAGCTTCAACTCTGTCATCTCTGCGCACGAAAAAGGACGTCAGTGGCAAAGAGCACTGCATTTCCTCCTGTGGATGTTCCAGGTGCGCCTTCTGGGTCTGACACTGAAGGAGCAGCCGTTGAGCTTTTGTTGAGGTCTGGAAGACGATCGCCGCAACTCCCAAGTTTGGTAAATCTCCGTGGCAAAATCCTGATCACGGAAGGCCAACAAAGCTCCGAATGTCATCAGCATCAGCGCGACCATCAGTGCCTGCGAAAAGAGCGGGCAGTGGCAGCGGGGGATGCTGTTGCTGACGCTCGGCCATAGCAGATGCCTGGGATGGTCCAATGGTGGATTTTTCACCAATCTGACCCGATCTGACCCGGCAGCTGTGATTCGAGGAACACCATGCCAGTGTGGAGCGTGAAGCCAAATCTTGTGAGCTTCAACGCAGCCATTAGTGCAGCCGAAAAGGCCGGATGAAACAGACCCAACTGTCCCACAGTGAGAGTAGTGAAAGGCAGGTTGGTTTGCTGACTATAGCGTGCTATAGCCACTGTTAGTTGATAACTACTCGGCAGGCACAAGAGTGGGAAGTCGCGCTGCAGCTTTTGTCCACGATGCTGCTCCAGAAGGCAAACTGGCGAAGTCATCACACGTTTTTAAGTTTTCAGGTGTTGCGCGGAACAGGATTCTTCAGCGACAGGTAAAGCGTAAATTATGCTGCTGTGCTTCAATTTGCAACATTCAGTCAGAGGTAGCACTCGAGTAACATCCAACACAGCCTGCATATCGGAGTCTCTTTTGTTGTTTGAAAGTTCCTTCTGAAGTCACAGGTGCTGCCCTCAGTGGTTAGCTACAGCTCTGCCATAAGTGCTTGCGAAAAATCACTTCAGTGGGAGATGGCTCTTGCTCTGATGGCTGCAATGCCTTTCGCCCGTGCCGCCAAGCTGAATCATCTCATGTAGAGCAAACAATTGAGCAGTGTTCAAAGTTGCTGTTGGTTGATCATTATAGAGGGTCATACTACCCAACATTTTGGGGATTATCATGGATTATCATAAGCCACTCTGGCTTTCCTAAGGACAGAGGGCTTTGAACAATGCTCAAGTGTCCACGCATCTTACAGATTGTTTAAAACCTGAAAGGATAACTCCCAAACTAAGGTGATGCCCAGTCAAGTCACGTACAACAGTGCGGCCTGGCATAGAAAGAAATGAAGCGAGGCACTTTCGCTCTCCCTGATGGATTTGTGAAGTGTTTGAGTTGCAAGGTCATTAGTGCCTGCGAAAAGGGCAGTCAATGGCAATCCGCAGTCTTCCTTCTATTTTCAATGCCAAAAGCTCGTGTGGACCAGGAGCTGCTTTGTTTGTTGCAATTGATATGGGATGGTTTCGCGTGTGTCCTTTGTTTTCAGAGTTTGCTACATCTCGAAGCTGAAGGTTAACTAACTAACCTTTTTGAACAACTATATGCCAGTATCAGAGTACATATTTATATACATATATACACATGAACTACACATATTCATATGCCATTTGCAAAGAATATACTCCAATTATAACCAACCATTAAAGCTTTCCCCTTGAAGTTCCGGAGGACGTGCTGAGTTTTGGCGCAGCCATCAGTGCTTGCGCTCACAGCCACCACTGGCGTAGCGCTGTGCGGGTGTTGAAGCTCAATGCTGCTGATGTTGTGGGCTACAATGGAGCAGTGGATGCCTGTGCCAAGGCCTTGATGACTGCCAGTGCAGTCATCCAGATTTTGCCTGCTTTTTTGAAAGTCGAAGTTGACAGAAGTTGTCCCAAGTTAGATGAACTTTTTGCGCGGGAGGCAACGCAATGGCAGTGGGCTTTGACTTTGTGCCAAAACAGCGACTTTCTGGGCCGCAGTTTCGCCCTGGAGGCCCAGGTTCAGAATTCTGCACTGAGGCAATCTCATCCAAGCTCCATGCACAGCATTTGCACTTATATAATCCATTATAATCATATATAAATCTTATAGAAGTCTTATACAAGTCTTATATATTGATATTGAAATTGGAATATGGCGCTATACCGGTGATTTAGTAAGGAAAATTATGATCAACGACAGGATTTTTGGGTATTCCATTTTCAAAGCTAAATGTTGAAGACATGACTTGATGCCCTTGATCAGCTGTGTGAGGCCTGTGATGCCAGTGGTCATTTGTCACCGCTACCGCGGCTACTTTCGGGCCTGGATGAAGCCATTGGAGCTCTTGGAAGCTCTCGCCTGTGAAACCTGGTAGGTTTGATGTTTTTTTTGGGTCCAACTTATGGGGTTTCTGATTCCTGGATCTCCAGTGATCTTCAGGTTTCCCTTGAAGTCCCGCTTTGAATGGACGTTTTCCGACTGGGAAGTCGGAGCAACAAAGTTGACATAAGTTGACCATGGAGCCAAAGATGGCAGACTAAGTTGCCAAGCTCTGCGCGTAGAACATCGCAGAACATCGTAGAACTCTCCAGCTTGGAAGCCTTGCAAGATGGAGTGTCACTGCCAAAACTTCAACTGCTGAGACTTGCACTGGAAAGAAGCTGGTTGAAAAGGAATTGGCTGAGTGCACAGGAATCATGGAATTGTCACTTTTTGCCATTGCCTGAGATTTCTTTGCGTTGTCTGCTTTCAAATGATTGTTAACTAGTGACGATTGGTCACGATGTCACGATCTGGGGAGCACCACAGAATATCCTTGAAGTCAACTTGCAGTTGGAAGTGATACGCTTGGTATTGAACCTGGTATTGGTTCAGTCAAGCCAAGTTGTGGATACCGCTCCAAGCCAAACATTCCGTGGTGCCAAGGCTCTTGCTGCTCAGGCCAAAGAGAAGCATCAGCGAGAGGCATCGCAGTGTGGACCTCAAGGGCTCGGGCAGTGGCTCGAAGTTCATGGTTTGGATCCCTTCGAAGCCGCTAAGCCGCTAAGCCTCGCTTGTTACAAGGAAGTCAGAGCGGCACAGACAGACCTCTCTGAAGCTTCAGCATGAGGCAGGAGCAAGTCAGATTTCAAGCATGCTCAATTTCCAGACGTCACCTGCTCCCGGTAGTAATAACCAGTTAGCCAGTAGTAATTGTCACACTTGGCCAAAGTGGTGGCAGCATGGCCGTTGCCCTCGTCACAGCACAGGTGGTGGAGCTGTGGGAGGCTTTGCGCAAGTACAGAGAGAAGGCGGGAGAAATGAAAACTGTGAAGGGTCAGATAGGCCGTGATAGGCCATAGGCTGGCCATAGGCTGGCGTTCCGAAAGCTGATGAAGTGTTGCCGACCTGCTGGTGCTCAGGTTCAAATCTCCAAGAAGGACTACGCCAAAGAGGAGTTGCTTCAAAGCTTTCGAGCTCGAGACAGCACTCGCTACCTGGTGGCTCTTCAGTTGGCCAACGATGCTGAGGTTGAGCCAGAAGATATCCCTTGTGTGTACAGCCTACATCGTTTGTCCCAGACCTTCCAGGTTCCTGACATTGATGTGAATGTCTTGAGCGTCAAGGCACAGCTGTGCTTTGTGTTGGACTATACCAGCAGTATGAAGACGCAGGTGGCTCAGGCAAAGACCAGTGTCGCCCGAATGATTGAGGCGGTGAGGAACATGGTCCGGGAAAAAGTCATAGAAACACATATTGGTGACGCTGAATATTGCTGGATTTTAGTAGTTTATCTTAGTTTTATCAGTTTTATGTGGTTCTCCTTAGCTTTACCTAGCTTGGTGCACTTGTTGAAGAAGGCCTGTTTTTGAATTTTTTGGTCAAGGGTCTCAATGAGACACCAATCAGGTTAAAACTGAACCATATTTTGAACATGGGGGTATCTATGTGGCCCCTGGGAGGAACGTGTACATACCTTTGCTGCCCAACGCGTCGGTTGATTTGGAGATGACTGCGATCGCGTACAACGACTGGGATGAAGGCACAGCACGACTGGGCCGACCGGTGGTGGCTGCCTTTGGGGGCAAAGAGATCAAACGAGCGCACGATGGGAGCTTGACGCTGGAGGATTTCAATCTAGGCGGCAAGTTCACAAAGGACAGTGGTCTCGAGTCTGAACGTTTCTCAACTTTTCCCAAGTTCTTTGAAGTATTCAAACTATTCGGACTTCAAAGCAAACCACAAAACATAGTAATTTAAGCATCACCTCTGGTGGGTTGTTGTGTAGCGTCCCCGTCATCCCTTAAAAGGGCCTGACGTTTGAATTGCGTTACCAGGATGCTGAGGAGCTGGAAACCTGGCTGGATCAGGGTCTCGGCCATGGTGGTTTCATCCCCGAGGAGCTCACAGGTGCACTGCTGGCGGCCTCCAACTTGGAGTGGACCGGGCAGCAGAGGTTCGCTGTGGTGATCACCGATGCACCATGCCATGGCAAGGACTACAGCAGTTGCGCCCACGATGTCTTCTGTGATCGAAGAAATGGTCTTACCTGCACTGGTCGACCAGAAATGCCTCTGAGAACTTTGAGAGATCAGGGCGTGAAAGTCTTCATTTTCCATACAGGTGAAGCACATGCCGTCAGCATGTGTGAGAAGTTGCGGGAGTCGGAGCCTGATTTGATCCATGAGAAGGTGGATCCATCTGAAACGGCCGACAGATTGGTGTCAGTTCTCAAGGGGAAACTCCAGCTGCAGCCTCTGTGGTATTTGCTGAAGCCTTTGACCTTGGGAGAAGCCGAGTCCACGTCTCCACTGGATCTAGCTGTTGCACATGATGTGGAGCTGGAGGACACCAATGGTAAGGAGAAACACAAGCTTGGTCCCTCGGCTGCAATATATATATATATATATATTATATGTGTATTTTTCGGCCAATCCGAAGCATACCCAGGACTTCAAAGAGCTAATGCGTATAGATAAAAATTACAATCACAGATATCGAGATATTGATCTTTCAAAAATTTGGGCTATACCATGCTATACCTATGGCTGGACTCCAGTAAGAATTTCTTAACCTGTTTGGATCTTCCAGACCAGTTGCACATCATGTGAGAATAGAATGGGCTAGCGCCCTGGTACCGCCGACCCCCTATTTGGGGGTTCCTAAAGAGAGAGGGAGAGAGAGAGAGAGAGAGAGAGAAGGGGCATGTAGCTGTAACAGTTGTTGCCTTGGAGGCCTGCGGAAGCGTTTGGGGGGTTTGAGGCCGGGCAAACGGCAGTCTTG
>Ga0126342_10010590_pt1 | contig 16502 bp, 14 predicted proteins | sample Cyp1metagenome_FD_92528 | JGI IMG/M metagenome (GOLD analysis project Ga0126342, IMG submission 92528) | Coral microbial communities from Lord Howe Island, Old Settlement Bay, Australia - Cyphastrea 1 metagenome | ecosystem: Host-associated > Invertebrates > Cnidaria > Coral ... | reverse complement strand
GTGTTCTCTTTGTGCTTGCCTGGTACCTCCTTTTCACCCCTGTTCACGACCCCAGAAACATGGCTACGAGAATGTGACAAAATGGTCATGCACCGATGTACCCTGATAGTATATATATATATATTAATATACACACTTTCAGATGGTATGTCAGAAACTATGTCAGAATAGTGTGTCAGGCGTCAGGGTGGAGATCACTCGAAGAAAGCAGTTCGCATTTATCTACGTAGACCTTCGACACGTGTGCGCTGCCATGTTTGTTCACATGCAAATGGCGTAATGGGTGTAAGTATTTCACAGCATGTGTTTGCCATTTTTTGCCTTTTGCCCCTTGTGACCGTGGGATAATACATTATGATACCATGGATACTTTGAGAAGAAAAACCTATGGGGGGTTCCTAAAATAGAGGTACCCCCAAATCGTTCATATATTTTAATAGGATGTTCCATTATAAATCCATCATCCAGCTGCCAAAAAAAAGGTGCCCCCTAACTGTCGGACCACAATTTCGGCACCGTTGCCGTGCTGAGGTGATGTTGTGGTTGCAACACGGCTTGTTGCCCGTCCTTTGGAATCAGGCGACTGGAATGTTCCGAGCAGCGACTGGACCTTTTTGCGGGGGTTAAGCCCAGGCCAAGTGCTGATCCCTTAAATGGGATTTTCCTGGATCATCATTCGATGTTCTTTTTTGGAGGGGTGAAGAAAAAAAACAGAACCATGACTTTTGGTGGTGGTCTCAATGATGTTTCATTGGGCGCTGCTGATCCCCACTGCTGTTAACATTGTTAACCTGGCCAGGTTGGCCGTGACACTGCCGTGGACGTTGACAAAATGCGGGGTCACCCGGGCAGCGTGACCCCTTGTTGATGACCCATCTATGTACTGCATATACACTCTATATCTCTATCTTGTTGATGTATAATGGGATAGTTTTTATTTTTTAAATGGGTACTGTATGGTATGCCACAAAATGGCACTTTTAACAGTTAAACATAACGATTGAACAGACAGATAATGATTGACCAGTTGATTTGGGGGATACAATATTTCAGTCAATAATGCCATGGAAATGTCTTACAGCGAGCTGTGTTTCGAAATCGCCGAACCACATTTGTGTCATTTGTGTATGGAGTCAAACATTGAAATGTATTACCCATAGGATCCATGTATGGTATATATGCTAACATTTGGGGTATATTGATGGTAAATGTTAAACCATATATAGCAAACATGGATCCTATGGGTTAGAAACACATGAAGTAACGAAGAATTGGATGGACAGTGAGAAACCTGTTCTGCATGGTGTGATCGGCACGGCACCAATGCTTGGCCTTGGCTTGAGCAAAATTGTCGAGGCTCACCCCATGTCGATATGTTATTTCATGGACCATTGTGCACTTGGTGCTCTATACTCAATGATATGCGATACGTGTGATGTATGAATGATGTGTATACACAATTATACACATATTATTGTTTAGATCATGCACATATAGGCAATGATAAAAGACAACTAGCCATTTTTGCTCCCAGAAAGTGGCACCTTTTTTGCCATGAGGTTCGACGCTTCAGCCGATAGCATCCTGGTAAGTGGCCTCAGACCCGATGGACCTGGATGTGTCTGGCTTTGGGAACGGATGGACATCCGTTGCAAAGCTGAAACAACTGCCCGGTATTGATGCCAGCCCTTTATAGGTTTTTGGTGAACATCAGGATGTTCAGGGACCCAGGGACCCATTTTGGGGGGATGTTGAGTTCTTGGAGTGTCCCGAACGTACGGAAACACTCCCGGAACCTCAACAGCATCTGGATCTTTGATCACTGATGAACACCCCCGGAGATTTTGACGATGAGAAGAAGAAACTAAGGTTCTCTCGATATTTTGGTTTAAACATGTTGAAATGGTTTACTTGGACTTAAACCTAATTCTTTGGGACCCAAACATACGGGGATTGGTTCCCCATCACATCAAACCTTCTCAACCGGCACTTGAGGCCACACGGACCACTCCAGGGGTCAATCTGGCGCAACTTTCCTGCGGATCCGGGCATTTTCTGAATGCCGCGAGCTGGCTGTAGCTGAAGGGGAAAAATCTGATCAGTTTAGACGGTGATTTACTGAATGGATTTTCGGAAAGTCTAAATTTACTAGTACCATCTAGTATCATATATTTTTGTTGCTATTATTTTTACTGGATGGACATGTCCAAAAATTCTTCCGGTTCGTAAATTCTTCCGTGCAAAGGGGGTCAAGTATGGTCAAGTCATTGGAGCATGATGGACATCCTTGGGTCCTTAGACCATCCAATGTTTTCTGGGGGTACTAAGCATGTTTAAAACATGTCAAATTATCACAGTAATATTTAATTAGATATATATAATTATTAGATATAATTAGCATCAACTCAATTTTGTTGATTCCCAGAGGGTCATGTTCAGTTTTCAAAACGCATTTTCACCAACCTGGCACCTGAGACATCCCCCAAGACCCTGTGGCCCACGGTCAACGACTCCACCCACGTGGCAGATCTTTATGAACTGGATGCAGATTGTTGGTGGCGTCCGCCTAAGGCCAGTGGAGATTCTGCTCCTTCAGTGGTGGAGTCTGCTCCTTCTTAGGGTTTTTCCTAAGCGGTATCCCCAGGTCCCCAGGCGATTTAGATTTGGAGTACTGAAAAATCTCTGGGGAAAACCATCAGGATTGACTAATATTGATGGTTCATGATCCATGAGATGACCTGTGAGATGGAAAATGTCGCTCAACCAGCGTGATGGATGTTTGCAGTGTGTTTTTGTTCTTATTAGAGTCTGTACTGAAATCCTTGTATGTGTTGCTTTAACTTTCATTTTCCATGAGATCATCGTACAGAGGCTTCGACCAAGGGCGCCATGGCCACTGCTGAGATTGGACAAATGAACCACTTTGATCATCCATGATGTACCTGCAACCTGCTGGTGACCTGCCACTCTTGGCGCTTTGAACATGTGTTTGAGCAGAAAGCACGGCTTGGAGATTTTCTTAGAGTGTTGCCTACTGGTACTACGCCTCTTGTCTCAAGTTTGAAATTGGAGAAAGGTCACTTCAAACACCAATAAAAAAGCAAGGTTGCCAGAAGGGAATGGATCGCGCAGAGGTCTGAACTGTTTCCCCAACCATCTGGCGAAATGCAGGCAGCGACGCCTGCAAAAGGGCGAATGTTCTCTGGATCCCAGGCGCGACACAACTTGCGAAGCAAGTGCAGCTTGTGTCGGGGAGTGGTTGAATCATGTTGAATCATGTTGAATCCACATTTAACTTACTATTGTTAATATACTGTTGTTATTTCTTGTTTTGTAATATAGGCTACATCATGCTACATCATTTAACTTATAGTGACTTAGTGTTTGCTAAGATCAAAGAGGATATTTTACCACGCTGCTATCAGCATCCCAAGAAACCAAGCATTTGTCAGGGTCGGGGATCTTGCCACCGATAAGGCAATGAAAACCCGAATCTGAAGCGGATTGACTTAGCAACCTCAGCCATACCTGGTAAAATAATGTAGCCTTTGGTAAGCCTTTCGTAAACTAACATAGTAACATATACGTACTATGGACAAACATCATTTTTAATAGGTACATCAACTATAAATGGGAAATTTCAATAGCTATGATTGCCAGAGGGTAAAATGCATCATTCTACTGTCGGCATCACCATTGTACCCAACTCATTCAATCCAGACCCAGAGGCAGACTTCAAAGCTATCACCGTGCAGCAATTTCAGATGGCTCGAAGATCCCCTTGTTGGAAGCGCAAATCTTTCTGACATAGTAAACCAAGGGTACATAGATACACCATGGCTACGCATTTCCAATCATGGTCCTGGTGGTTTACCTTTTGGCTAAATCCATGCAAAATGAATCAATGTTTAACATGTGGAAACCTCCAGACTCCACATCAAGGGTGCAGCCGGCAAAGCCCGGTGGCCCTGAGCAAGCACAGGTCAATGTCAACCTGTGATGCTGGCGGTTATGTAGAGCCACATCGTTGCTCAGATTTAATCGATCTGTCTGTACAATGCCTGAATGGTGAAGGATGCAGGTTGCAGCTCAGTGGTTCCTGCACTGGTTGGGAAGTGTACCGGATGGTTTCAAAGCAACTTCCTCAGAAAAAAGGTGCACGACTCAACCTGCATCACCTGGACTTAACTCTGCTACTTCACGAAGAATTGCAGACACAAGGCATCATCGGCAAGGCTGCAACACTCTCATGCACTTTTGTTCCAATAGATCTCTATGCTGCGTGGTGTACTGTCCAAGGTTTGCCAGTCTCTCAGGAAGAGCTTGCACTAGAGGGAGTGACGCGGATACAAGGTTCCAACTCCAGAGATTATTTGCACCATCTGCCAGAAAGCCTTGAACACTTGACCTTTGGAGAAGCGTTTAACCAGAGCCTGGAAGGAGTGAACTTGCCAAGAAGTCTTCAGACATTGAGTTTTGGGCATCGGTTTAACCAGGGTCTGGAAGGAGTTGCCTTGCCAAGCAGTCTTCAGACCTTGACATTTGGCTATTACTTTAACCAGAGCCTGGAAGGAGTGACCCTGCCAAGCAGTCTTCAGACCTTGACGTTCGGCTATTGGTTTAACCAGAGCCTGGAAGGAGTTACCCTGCCAAGCAGTCTTCAGACCTTGACGTTCGGCTATTGGTTTAACCAGAGCCTGGAAGGAGTTACCCTGCCAAGCAATCTTCAGACCTTGACATTTGGCGATGGGTTTAACCAGAGCCTGGAAGGAGTTATCATGCCAAGCAATCTTCAGACCTTGACATTTGGCAATGGGTTTAACCAGAGCCTGGAAGGAGTGACCCTGCCAAGCAGTCTTCAGACCTTGACATTTGGCAATGGGTTTAACCAGAGCCTGGAAGGAGTGACCCTGCCAAGCAGTCTTCAGACCTTGACATTTGGCTATTACTTTAACCAGAGCCTGGAAGGAGTGACCCTGCCAAGCAGTCTTCAGACCTTGACATTTCGCAATGGGTTTGACCAGAGCCTGAAAGGAGTGAACTTACCAAGGAGTCTTCAGACCTTGAGTCTTGGGCATCGGTTTAACCAGAGCCTGGAAGGAGTGACCCTGCCAAGTAGTCTTCAGACCTTGTCATTTGGCCATGAATTTAACCAGAGCCTGGAAGGAGTGACCCTGCCAAGCAGACTTCAGACCTTGACATTTGGCGATGGGTTTAACCAGGGTGTGGAAGGAGTTACCCTGCCAAGTAGTCTTCAGAGCTTGAGATGTAGCTATGGTTTTAACCGAAGCCTGGAAGAAGTGACGCTGCCAAGCAGTCTTCAGACCTTGACATTTGGCTATTACTTTAACCAGAGCCTGGAAGGAGTGACCCTGCCAAGCAGTCTTCAGACCTTGACCTTTGGAAGCGAGTTTAACCAGAGCCTGGAAGGAGTGACCCTGCCAAGCAATCTTCAGACCTTGACATTTGGCAATGGGTTTAACCAGGGTCTGGAAGGAGTGACCCTGCCAAGCAGTCTTCAGACCTTGACATTTGGCTATTGCTTTAACCAGAGCCTGGAAGGAGTGACCCTGCCAAGCAGTCTTCAGACCTTGACATTTGGCGATGGTTTTTTCCAGAGCCTGGAAGGAGTGACCCTCCCAAGCAGTCTCAAAAGCTTTGGCCAACGTTCGGTCTTGGTGAGCATCACGTGATTTGCTTCTGAAGATTTGAATTATTTGAATTGTACATATTTATTTTGACATTGTACATATTTTGTACATATTATTTGTACATATTCTCAGGATTATGCTCTTTGAGTTGCGGTCCACAAAACCGGCGATGAACCTGGGGTCAGAAAGTCCCGTGCATTGGTGGCTTGGCCCATTTATGGCCACGGGATCTGTAAACCACGAAGTTATAAACCACTATGCCACTATAAGACATTATAAAACCCTCTTCTTACTGTATTGATATATATTTTCGATACTTCTCTAATGCACGAGGTTTTATTCGCTTGGGGCTCTTAGCAAAGCGTTTCAAACCGGGCCTCCCGGTTTGCTCAACCATCAGGTAGTCTCCATCATTGTGCTCTGATATCGGGTTTGCCAAGAAATGGGCTATACTGTGCCAATGAGAAAATGGCGCTCCATCAGCTCAGAAAACAACCTAAACCGGCTGATTTTCCGCGCGAGCGTTTTGGTATTTTTTAATATTTTGTTTCTGGAACATTCTGGAACGATATGTGTTTGATTTTGCAATAGAATTGGAAGGTCCGCTGTCAGATTTGTAGTTCAAATGCGGTCAATTCCAGTGGTGTTTTTTGTTGGGACCTTTTTGTGTAGTATGTGATATGTGCGAGGTTTTGGATAATGTCAGAAAACAGAAATTGCATGCATACTTTTTGAGGCCGTTTGCGTTTCGCTACAACATCACCACCCTTTTCGTGGGGTGTAAGCAAGGGGGGCGTTCAAAAAATGTAAGCCACAATTTTGACCCCTGCATATATTTTCCCGATGGGGAAGGTTATATGTATCTTAGACACCTCCTACGTCAAAAACCGTGCCCCGGAAGATTTACATTTCAGGAGGGGGGGGTTGAAAGTCGGCAAGAGATACGTCACCCCGTACCCCCCTCCGAACCCCCGCCATACTCTACGGATAGGGGGGGAGGAGGTAAAAATTGTTAAATGTCCGCAAGCAGTTTGTAAACTGTTTGTGAGGTGTCTTTGTGGGGATGTAATCAACCTATGTCTGAGGTCCATAGTTCCTTGCAGAAAGTGTTCGAAAAAGCAGGTAAAACTAAGATAGAAAAATGTAACCATCCAACACTTGAGGTCCTTAATTCCTTGCAGAAAGTGCTCAAAAAAGAAGGTGGAGATAAGATAGAATCATGTAACCATCCTACACCTGAGGTCCTTAATTCCTTTCAGAAATTGCTTAAAAAGAAGGTAAAAATGAGATAGACAAATGTAACCATACTACACCTGAGGCCTATAATTCCATTCAGAAAGAGCTTAAAAATGAAGGTAGATATATATATATAAGATTAAAAACAGAAAACAAAACAATCCTATACAGCCTATACATAAGGTCCATAGTTCCTTGCAGAAAGTGCTCAAAAAAGAAGGTAAAGCTAAGATTGAAAAATGTAACCATCCTACACCTCAGGTTCCACAGTTCCTTTCAGAATCAACATGACACATGTGTAGATTGTTATTGTATTATGGTTGGAGGGTCTTTTTGGGGGGCTAGATAGGAACCGTGGCAGAAGGGTGTTTAAGTTCGATCATGTAGGTACATAAAGGGGATTTACCATGGGGACCCCATAAAGGTACATTTGAGGTCCTTTTGAGATCCATTTGAGGTCCTTTTGCCATAGGTAGGAGGTAAATTTGAAGACCTTCAACATCTAATTTTACATTTATTTGATGTTCAAGGATTTTCCAGTAATTTGCAAGGAATAATTTACCTTCTATACCTCTATATTACATGTGGAAATGATAAAAAGGGTGCAGAAAAAGTGTAGAATGTATTGGAAATACCAGGCAATTGGTGACCTACACACTTCCAGTTTGCACTTTTGATTTTCTGCAATTCTGCAGCTATTTGCAGACCTTCACACTATGTTGTTTTTTTTTACAGTTTTTTCATTTTATCATATTTTTTCAAAAATGCAATGGATCGACAATATTGAACGCCCCCCCTGCGTTTTTTTAAGAAAATAAATGAAATCCCGTAAAGAATGAGGGGACCTACTAAAATGAAATCTTGCAAATAAGACGCAGTTAAAAACACATAAATGCTTGCCAACATTTAACAGGACCACCTCCCTCAAAAACGTCTAAATTGTGTCTTGCAATTTGGGTACGCCCCCCCTCCTTACAAGGGTAGTGATGCTACAACTAGAAGCCAGGAATTTCAGGCGTTTGTTTGATTTACAATTTTCACCCTTTTTTCTATCAGTTAGCACGAAAAGTTTCTGCAGTGAGCAACTAGGATTTCTGTTTGAACCATAGAAGAATAACAATACTATCATATAATGTGGGTAAAACATAGTAAAGCAATGTCATAAACCATCCCCCAGTCATCACCATTTTTATAGGAGGTATGTAAACACCATTCCCAGGAAAAAGGGTGGTTTTTCATGACATTGTTTTACTGAGGCTGTGTTGCTGTGTCGTTTCTCAGGTTGCAAGAGCGCTTCTCTCCTTCCTGCTACACTGAATTTCTCCAGGCGGCCAAAATCACCAGGATTGATAGGTACCAGGTTCCGGACGTCCATAGGTCAATGGACCATTTTCTATGTGAAACTACCGGAGGGATCCAATATGTACTAATATTTGGGTGTGTCTGAAAATGGTGTATATACTGATTATATACTGGAAAAACCCCAAATGGCTACTTGTCATAGGGGGAAAATGATGATTGACCGAGAGGATTTCGGAGTACCATATTTTCGGACAAACCCATAGTCATTGTAATAGTCATTGTTGTCTACATGTGTAATTAGCAGTGAGGGAGTGAGGGAGCCAAAGTTTGTGTACCTGCAGCAGTGCTGCCGCTCATCAACTACAAGGAATCCCTGTGGCATTTTGCAGCCTGGGAGTAGCATGTGGCCAGCAAGTGCCAGCCTGGTCTTTTTGCAGAAATGTCATTCATGTGAAAATTACCGACGGAATATGACTGAATCATAATATGGAACGGTTCTGATGTGGAAAGATGCATCCTGCAACATGCTCCATTCAGAGGTTTTTTTTCGTCAGCCCCAAGCACGGAGCTCTGAAAATTGAACTGAAGATCCTCAAGCCGTATGCTACAGGTTCAAGACATCCAAAATGATCATGCTTTTTTGGTTTCTTCACAGCAATTAATTCTTGAGAACTACCACAAATTCATGGTGTACAGTACCATGGTCATAGTTGCAGTATACAAAAAACACACTCACCATTCGATACCCATATTGGGAGATGGACATGCCACCGTTAATACAGGGGATCATGCTGGGATGACAATGACCCATTAATACCTTTACATCACTTGATATACCCAATATTATGCCAGTATTACTTGGGTTTTCCATAAATAGGGGTACCCCAATAGCTGGTTGATTTATAATGGACAGCCCTATAAAAATGGATGATTTAGGGATACCCAGGGTACCCCATGGTACCCCTATTTTAGGAATCCCATAAATATATACATATATATCCACTATGGTTGATTTAACACCCACCCATTGCCCTGTCTATTGGTGGTTACAGAAGGATAGACAGCCATTATCTATTAGATCAACCATGGTGAGTCATATACCATTTATTAAGCATGCTGTTGATATGATCCATTATACGCCTAATAAATGAATATAACACGTATATAACTACGTATATAAATCACAGGCGATAATCATTATAGTGATATGTCGTTGTGTCAGTTATCTACTATCCGCTACCCATTATATGGACCTACCATTATGGATCTTTATGGTATATCATATTACACACCATGGTATAAACATATATCTATATACACTATTGTATATATATATACATTATATATAATTACTATAAAATACTATATATATACACATTATTTACTACTATAACACACTATATAATATATATACACACTGTATGCCATTAGATGCCATTCTCCATGATAGTTTCTGTGATACCCTGTAGCTTGACCATGCCCCAGGTGTCTCCCTTCGGACCGGGCATCGGTAGCTACGCCGAGGGCTTTGTGCCTGAGGCAACAAAGGGGGGATCGTGGAATTGTGGACGCAAACGGCCATAGAATCAGGATTGGGACACACGGAGATATACGCATACATATATATATATTATATATATATATATATATGCGTGGATATACAGATCTGATGATTTGTATACTGATATGATCTGATATGCGTATAAGATGAATACAACTTGTAAATAAGCATATTTTTGGTTCGTTCATAGACAGTCTCTTCCGGGAGGAATCCTGCAAGTTTAGGACCACCAGGGCAGCAAGGTATTGACACGCCGGGACAGACCTGGATGCGGATCAAATCTAAGGATCCCCATTGGATAGATAAAGCAGTACCCTCTGGTTATGTCAAAATAGCTATTGAACATGGCCATTTATAGTGGATTTTCCCATGAAAAATGGTGATTTTCCATAGTTATGTAAACGCGTACCAGAGGGTATCCCAACCATGTTTTTTTTTCCATTTTTTGGATACTTTTTACCGTATCAGTTTGTTGACCCATATATCATATACCCAAATAAATCGCCTATCGACATATCCAGTAGATCATTTATATCCATGTGTTGCACTGCATGAGGGTCTTGCCCACTGATTGCTGGGGACTATGCTTGATTTTCACTTAAACTTGGAATGTAAGACATGTTCCACTGGGTTCTGTCAAGGTGTACCCCTCATGGTTGATCCGAACATTGCCATTTCGGAGTGTCATGTGTAATCTATTTCTGGACACAGCCACATGTTCAACTGGGGGAGTCTCTTGCAGAATCAACATGAATCAACCACCTCCATTCCTGAGCCTTCAGGATGTCATGGGAGCCTTTGATGTTCGATATAGCTTAGTTTGCGGCCTAAGGGTCCTGGGAATCCTGGGAAGGGCAATGGGCCACACAACATCTCGGTGTCCAAAAAAACGTTGCCGATGTCCGGCAGTTTTTGGGGACCTCGTCCTCAAGGACCCTGAACAAGAACTGTTGATGTATCATCATGTTCTGAATTAAACGAATGCATTTTTGGGGTATATACCGGTATGGTATACCCGGCCTCGTAAATTAACATAGCGAACTGGAAAGATCCACCATTTTTCATGGGAAAATCCACTATTTCTATGGCCATTTTCAATAGCTATGTTAAATTACCAGAGGGTACCCCCTGGCCCTGGACAATTCACATGATCCCGACGATATCATGGATGTTGGTCTCAATGTTGGGTGCTTTGCTTCAAAGAAGTGCGAAGATCAACAAACATTCTATACATGTTTGTTATTTATGAACGAATATGGTTGACTGGTTGGTGGTTCCAAATATTGTGTTTTGCGTGTAATTACCTGAGATGATGATTGCAAGTGGAGGCATATTCATTGGCTCAGCAAGGAGACCCACCTTTGGGCCGTAGCCATTCAGAACCAACCTCCCTATGGTCTGAGGGAACGCCCTTCCGGGAGATTCTGGAGAATTTCCAGTACATGCTGAAGGCGCAGAAAAAAATGCATTCTGCGGATACCCAAAACGGTCAAAACGACAAGCAGGTGATGTCATTTCAAGGGCAAAGCTTGTAGGTAGAGATTCCAGATACAGAAAAGTTCTTGATCAGATTGGGGATTGGCTCCTCATTCAGGTCCATTGATGGCAAATGTGTCTATGATATGTCCTTGTTGTTTGAAACCAGACATTTTGGTCGTCCATTACGGTCCATCAAATGCCATCAAATTCTGATATATGATTGATTCTGTCCTGCATTCGAATACAATTCCATTAATTCCATGAATTTCACCAAAGTTCAACAAAAACACCTCAGAAGTCTGCTCCTTCGTAAGTTTCAAGAACGAAGTATAACAAAGATCAGGTTGGAACTTCAGGACATGTTCACACTTTCATAGAAACACTCCCATCCACACCATGTTCCTCCGTTGCTGCGCCAGGAGCACAACTGGGTGGGCGAGGCCTCACAATCCTTGCAGATCCAAGCCGCCATGGTGCATGGCGAGGCGAGCGTTGGGGAACCAGTCAGTACAGCCAGGACAGCCAGTGGGGACATCTATGGGATATATCGGGGGGGGTCCTAAAATAGGAGTACTCCAAAAATGAATTGTTTATATTTGTTTATAATAATGGAACAAAATATTGAAATTGATGATTTGAGGGTATCCCCTAAAAATAGAACATGTCCATACAACCCAGAAATCTGTCATTTCATGAGGATCTATTGGGATTATGGGATGATGGTTGATTCTTTCAAACATTTTTTGACTTTTCCACCTTGGAAATGTGATGATGAACCCCCCAACGAGTACGATTTTTTTTCGGGGGTTGAAACCACCAACCAGATAGCCAAGGAAACATCGGGATTTAGCCAGGAAAACATAGGGATTCTAATTCAACCTGGACAAATCATGTTGTTTTTTTAGGGTAAACCGAATGACTAAAGGGCAAATGTTTGGTTAAACGTTAAACAGAATTGAAAAGCACTTATGATTTAAAATAACACCTTGGTGAATATCACCAAGAAAACAGTTTTATTGGTGATTAATTGGTCAAACAGTTCTATGTGTTTCGCCACGAACTAGCAATTTGGCTGGGCGCCTCTTAGTTTGCAGGTGCATGGGGTCAAGTTTTGTCGTTGAGATATGTATCAGATATGTTGTATCTCAGCAGATGTGCCATGGTCAAAATATGGTTTTATATTGCTGTATATGTTTTACTCTCCATTAAAAGGGGATGATCATGTCCCCATTTATATAGGTTTCAAAATAACCATTGTCAGGAATCCCTCAAAACTAGGCCGATGGACTCTTGTTAAACAAAAACTGTGGGATAGGCCATAAACAGAAACATATTATATAAGCACTGGGGTATCATCGACAAATTTGGATGTATACAGAGTATGTATAGTCTAATATTAGTTATATAAGTATAACACAAGAACACAAGTGGTTGACAGAGACTTTGCTAGTAGCTAGGGCCCAAAAGCTGTTGTACTTATGCCCGGGATTCATCAAAGGAACTGTTCTAATATTGTTTACATACGTATGTATAATAATTAAATATACTATTGATTTAGTCGTATAATACACATAATTGCAGGGATCATCCCTGTTTCGCAGGAGTTCAATGCATGTATAAGAGTCTTAGGAAGAAAGATAGAAACACCATTTGTTTAAACACAAAAAACACATCATATGTTCTTTTCTCACATGTTGGGGATCTTTGCAATGGACACTTCGCTGGCTAAGTTGAGATTGTCCCATCAGCACTTTCCCTGGGGTTCGACGGGTTCGAGTTCTTCAAGCCAGGCCACCCCGCCGTTTTTCGTGATGTTTGAGGCCAGTTGTCGGGAAAGCCTCGTTGACACATTCGACAGAAATACATCACTGTGTTCTAGCCAGTCAAAAGAAGTTCCTGTGGATGGTTTGTATTTGGTCACAACACAGTATTCCTGACTAATCCACACTAGGGAAAATGACTCAAACGAAGAGGTACACACTCTGGTAATCACCATGGCTAGCTGGGAAATCCCTATAAATGGGCATGAAAATGGGAGAATTGTCAAATTAAATAGGATGAGATGTAAATGGGCATGTCAATGGGAAAATAGTCAAGCCAAATGGGTGATTCTCCAGCCAAGCACTCTTGATCGCCAGAGGGCATTTCAACTTAAAGTCTTGAGAGCCAAGGAATCATTATGTTTTGATATGTTTGATTGATATATCTTGCCCAGATAAATGGAGGTCATCACCATGTTGAAGCCATCACCCGTGGATTTTGTTTCGTTCCTGGGCGGGGCCAAGGTTCGCTTCGACTTCAAGCGGAGTGGCTATGTCAGGGCCCTGGGGATTGCAAAGTTTTGGAGGATCGTCATCGATCCATTGTAGTTTTGGTTCCAAAAATGCGGGTACCCCAATAGCTGGATGGTTTACAACGGGAAATCCTAAATAACATGGATAATTTAGGGGTAGCTCTTCTATTTTAGGAAATCTCCATGGATTTCCAGTATGGGATTGACAACTACAAACCATTTTGTGTCCTACAATCCAAAAAGTAGAACAGTTTTTAGAGGATGATCGGATGCTATAGATGATATTGATATCTGCTTCATATTTTCCGGGTTTCCAACTTGTCTACCCAATTATCAATGTTCTGGACACTCCAGAATTTGATATGTAATAATATGTAATATACATATACGTTCGTTATTGAGTTGATGGAATGTTGGTAACCTGAATGACTCATTGATGTAGAAGTCCCAAACGGCCAAACGGTCCGCACAAAAAAAATATCATTCCATCGCCCGTCACAAAAGCCATGGCTTTCTGGGGCTGACATGGCCAACTCAGGTAGCCAAAGAGCTGAACATTTTCTTGACCGCCACCGACATGTCGCTTGGATGGGCCAGTGAGTTGTGAAATCTTGGATTGCCATGGGTGGTTAAGATGGGCCCTGCATAAAGTTACATTATTGCAAAGAAATAATAATTGAAACCGGAGACCAAGGATTGTAATCCTAGCAATGAGGTAGAACATGGACTGACTGACCCACAGCATCCCGCATAATCTAAGACAGTATGCACTCGTCAGTCAAAATAGGGCTCCGTTGTCAGTCGTGTTCCAGGTATTACACATCAATGAATGCTACGATGTGTCATATGATACACTACAATGATCTACAATGTAGTAATATGACGTATTATCTACAATCCAATACTAGTTACTAGAATCATGCAAAACAATTCCAATTGATATTAATGATATTATATGATTCATGATGATGATGATGATGATGAGGATGACAAAACACCAGTATATACGGATTAATAAGTATCATGACCTATAGTGCGTATATATAATCATACATACATAACTTGTGTATCCATCTATCCATCTATCTACTGTATCCATCCATATTATATATATATATCCATCCATCCGTCCATCCATCTATCTATCGACCAGCCTGGTACGTGCTTGATACGCGCGATACGTTGAGGTTTCCCACGACTTTGGAGGTTGTGTTGCACGTCCTTTGGGTGTCTTGGTGAACTCTTGGACGAAGGGTTGACCATGTCGTCATGGGGATATGAAGGTTTCCTACAATGGGGGTACCCCCAAAATGCATCAACATGGATGGTTTATCATGGAACATCCTATTAAAATCTATTAAAATGGATGATCTGGGGGTACCCCCTTGACTTAGGTAATCTCCAGCAACTTTGGTGATGATGAGTTCTTAAGCGTGCTAGACTTGCATGGCCAACGATTTGAATCCAGTGAAATCCACTATTTGGATGGTTGCTGCAGTAGCAAGGAAGGAACATTAGGAACACCAAGCAGCTCAGGATTTTGGATGGTTCAGGGGCCTGCAATGTTATCCCTTCCGTCCCTTCCCATTCTTTCGTTTGCGATTGACCTGGTGTTTCCAAGGCACTCATTCTCTTCAGCTTGTTGTTCACACAGAGCTTCAAGGTAAATTCCAGCCTCAGACTGCAGCAGTGTGCAAGGCTTTGAATTACAGACATAATTACAGAAATATCTGGAGGATTCTCCCGTGGGATCCCTAGAACTCGTAACGATAGGTGAGTGGTTCCCTGCATTCCCTCTGGACAGCCCTTATGCTCGTGGTGTTGGTCATGAGCAACAGGTGATTGGGCCATAGGCCTGATTTTTCATAAGCAGTTGCTTGATGTTGCTTGCAGTTGGCTCGAACAGGGCCTGCATTTGTACATACAGAAACAGTCGAAAAGGCAACCGCTTGAAGCCTCCCAACTGCGATCCAGATCTGTCCAGATCTTTTCTCCATGGAAATTCACCAAGGATGTTGTAATCGTGTCGGTTCCAAAGCTGGCAGCTAGGAATAGCTAGGGGTGTTTCAAGTCAGGAGCAGCTTATGAAGTAAAGCAACATGTCAAGTAGAGCAGGAGAGAACCGCATTGGTCACCGGCTGTCAGATTGAATTTATCATGATCTACCCTAGGATAAACTGACATAGACACATAGATGTTTTCCAAACCCATGGCTTCCGTTTGGAAATTGTCTAGACATGGAAATGATCTTGATCAAAACCTCAATTGCTGAGATCTTTTCTTGAAGCCATGGCCAATGGGGCTGTCCCCGGAGCGAGTTCCTTACCGAACGGGGCTGTCCCTGGTCACGCTCAGCACGCGCCACTGGCCACCACTACCTGGCAGTATGAGCAGCTTGGAGTTTGTAGATGACCTGGCAGTAGAAAATATGGGTTTGTCTAAATGGGGGTTTCCATAAATGGGGGTACTCCAAAATGGATGGTTATATATATATATAATGTTGGCTGCCTAATAGTAATTACCACCCCCTAAATTATTTATTTATTTATTTTATTTTAGGGGGGGGCCAACCTTCCTATAATAATTTTTGGGAATCTATAGCTGGGATCATGATATGTATCTGATAGATTCTCCATGGTTTTGTTGGTTTCTGATAGATTCTGAATGGATTCGGTTGGGTTTCTGAGAGATTGGCGAAGAGTTGGCAAGGCGGAAGTGGACATGGAAGTGGGGGCAGAGGTGGTGGAGGCGAAGGAGGAGGACGAGGAGGAGGAGAAGAAGGAGAAGGAGGAGAAGGAGAAGGAGGACAACAAAATTGGAGTTGCGGAAAAAAGTTTCCACTATTGCCATGCCTAGCGCAGGTTTGTTATTGCTATTCTGGGGCTTGCAAAGGGGGTACCCTTTGTGGACCTGTTTTCTTGCTTTTTTTAATAAGGGTTTTATAAGGAAATCAGCTGTTTGGTAATTGGATCAGATTTCT
>Ga0126342_10010589_pt1 | contig 16502 bp, 9 predicted proteins | sample Cyp1metagenome_FD_92528 | JGI IMG/M metagenome (GOLD analysis project Ga0126342, IMG submission 92528) | Coral microbial communities from Lord Howe Island, Old Settlement Bay, Australia - Cyphastrea 1 metagenome | ecosystem: Host-associated > Invertebrates > Cnidaria > Coral ... | reverse complement strand
CATCAACGTACCATGAACATGACGTTAACATGCCCCACCCCACCCCACCCCTTGCGGAAACCTGGGGCCCCGAGGGTATATATATACATACATACATGGCCAACTAAACTACTGAAGGGGTTGCCAATCAGAGCTGACTGGCAGTATGGGGATCCAATTATACAAGATGGTACCCCCCCCCACCAGTCATAAGTTGGTTTATGGGAAATATTACTCTAGTATTCATGGGGTCTTATAATGTCTTATAAACCAACAAACATCACAAGGGGGCCCCCAGATGTAAACAATATTGAAACAATGGGAAAAAAACAGCAGATAACAGCAGCCTATCTAAGATGAAGCGCTTCTGCCAGAGCACCGAGAGTTAGGTAACACTGCCTTGTGTGATGGATATCTTGTCTTATACGAGTAATCATGATCTGACCATCTTATGATGAATATATATATATAAGAAACATGGAAACATGCCCGATGGTAATCAAACATATAGCAGGGAAATCCTGACAAGGACCACAAGGATGGCCCTCTTACGCCAGTTTTGTTCCTGGCTCATTGCATGATAAAAACCCAACTAGTTACAGGAGTTCTAATTACAAGTATATACCCTCTGGTAAACTAACATAGCTATTGAAAATGGCCCAGTCGAAATAGTTGATTTACCCATTAAACATGGTGATTTATCCATAGTTATGTAAACGTTTACCAGATGGTAATTCCCATCGAATGTTGAGGGCACTGATACATGATCCAAAAGTCCATCTGCCAGACAGGCTCTCGGCTCTCGGACTTCATGGTTCATGCGCCACATCCTCGATGCTCAGCCACAACTGGCCTTGGGGTACCAGGTCCACCTGCGACAAGGACACGTGCCGGGATCGCTTCAACATGGCTTCCAACATGGTGATTCTGACTGATTCATCCAAAATGGTGGTTTAATATGATCTAAGCATATGATTCTAAGATATTCTAAGCATCCAAAACCCCAAATGGTGATTTAACATGATCTAATCATCAAATTTAAACGGTTCAACATGATTTGAGCAAACAGCATTGGGGATCTACAAAAAGAAAGTATGGATCCGACAGAATTGAAACAACCAAACATTGGGACTTTCATAACCATGTTGATGTCAAACAAAAAAGCACTAAGTGACAAGACATATTTACCCGTAAACTAACATTTATATATTTATTTTTATTTATATAGCTATGGAAAATCAGCCATGATATAATTTTAAAAGGTAAATCAACTGTGGCCATGTTTAAAAAAAACCGGAGGGTTTCTCGATTCGGAGCTCAGGGATGATGATAGTCCCGACATGTCCATATATTGGATGGTATACCTAGGGTAAACTGACACAGATGTGGAAAACCAAGGTTTTTCCCATTCGGCAAATAATCTACTTCAATGATCTTAAATGGTCGATTTTTGTCATCTTGTATGTTTATTGTGGACAAAACCTTTTGAATGATCAACTTCAACGGTGCACTGCTCAGCCCAGCAGCCCAGTATGGCCCAGCCTTCATGAAGTTTTCGTCGTTGAACTGTCTGGCCGTTCCCAGTCTCGATCGATCTGTCACCTGGCTGTCGGCCGCTGATGTTCACCATCTGGTCATTCAACAGTTTGCGAAGCCATGGCCTAAAAAAAGGATAATTTACCTATTGAAAATGATGATGCGTAGCGTAGCTATGTCAAATTACCAGACTGTAGTTATCAAGATATCAATTCAATAAAATTCACATTTTTACACCCTGATGGAATCCCCCATTCTTGCTGCTCCACTATCATAATTTCAAAAGTAAATTTCCAGTGTCTGACGTTTCTTTAGTGACTAACATCCCAAGATCTCAGTCCGACAATATGTTTTTTGCTGGCTAGTGTAAGTTTCATGTTCATTTTGGGCTGGTTCAATTCCCCTCCCGAAAAAACAAACAGTGGGTTCCTCCAAACAGTCCAAACAATTGTAGGATCCAAAACCATCATGAGATCCTGAAATATCACCCAAAACCATATTCTGAAACATCACCCAAACAGTGGGTTCCTTCCAAACATATTCTGAAAAATAACCCAAAAACTGAAATCCTGCGAGCAAAGTGACAGCGATGGAATCAATCATCAAAGAAAACATTTTTTTGCTCAAATCCCTCCAAACAAAAAAACACAAAACACAAAAAGGCTGAAATCCTGGGACAAACATCAAAACAGAATGTGACATCAATAAAACAAAACTGCTAAACATTCTCCAAAACTGCTCATAAATTCATCCAAAAACCTCGAAGAATCTTGAATCTGCTAAAGGACTCCCCCGCATAAGAAAGGTAACACAGATTCACACATATTTCCTGAATCGATTTCCCAGTGGACGTCCCATTGGAAAAAATAAAACAAATAATCGACAAACCGCAAACCCAGGAATTAGGAGTAGTAAAGTCAACTAGCTGACCTATGTTAACCTTGAGACCTTGGCAGGTTGCTGAACCTGAACAAGTCAATCAGTTAAAATCCTCTAAAAAAGATGCTTGGTTGATCCAAATCCAAGATTTTCCCACTACATCCCGATATATCTCCATATCATGGCTGGTGTACCAAACAAAACTCAAAGAATGGCTGAATTCCCATTAATATCCCATTTATATCCCATGAACATGTCATTCAACTAGCAATTTAAATTATATATATATACATATAATATAGCTAGTAGTAGTAGTAGTAGTACTACTACTACTACTACTACTAGTAGTAGTAGTCGTAGTCGTGGTGGTGGTGGTGGCAGTGGTAGTGGTAGTAGTAGTAGTCTAGCAGGAGTCTAGTAGTAGTCTAGTAGTAGTAATAATAGTAGGTAGTACAGAGCTTGCACTCGCCCTTGCACTTGCTTGCTAGAACCTCGTGTTTTCGCATTTTTATTCTAAGATCAATTTTCCTATATGTCCTTCCAATTAAAACCGGAAAGGCGGGGTTTCTTGAACGACCCAGGCTTGTTGTATTCCCATCTCCCATCTCCCATCTCCCATCTCCCAGGCCGCGTGGGGTACTCTTTTTTCACCCCAGCCCACGCGGTGGCTGCGGCATCGCGTGTGCGGCATGCGCCGGGTCGCCCAAACGAGCGAAGGCGCCGGCGGCCAACTGAAGCCTAAGGCCAGCATCTGGCCCTATAAACCAGTGCCTTACATGCATGGGAATAACTCCAGCAACTAGTAACTAGTGGGTTATAATGTTATATGTCATTAGGAGAAACGGAAAAGTTCATGAAATGTGATTAGGCAAATATTGGGAAGTAAGCAGGAAACAAACTGTTTATTGATGATTAAACCTGTTTAACCAGGCAAGATAAATCCGTCAAAGGAAAAACACAACATGTTTTCCTGGTCGAAACATGTGATATAACATCATATAACTATAAACCCATCCACCCAACAAGCAAAATGCACAATTCGATTCCCAGATCACATTAAATACCCATCTTATGGGCCCCCAAACGACTGGAGCCGGGTCAACACTCATCAGGCACGATTATATAACAGAGCATGTATTGTTTTCGATGTTTTTCATCCGTAAAATTGGATCCAGATGTACAGTCACAAGCGAAAGCGTTGATATAGCGACAAGAATGGGATACACGTGCAACTGGACAATGGCAAAACGCATATATAATACAACTGAATGGAAAACCCGAGCGTACTTGAAAGAATCCATGGTTTCATCACAGATGTTCGATAAATTCAATCCAATTCCACTGTGGATTGTACTGTATAATCTCATTATATATCATTAAATCCCCTAAATTCCAATTATTTGTATAGGCACACAATAAAAATACCATTATATAAAGGCATTTAAAGGCCGTATTAAGTACCAAAAATATCGCAAAACCAATACTTAATCCCGATAGTTCAATCTCGTACTAAACCCTCATGAAAACCAGCATAAAAAACACAAGGAAGATCAATAACGTGATCATATTGAATACTCCATTAAATCCACTAAATCCTATATTAAATCGCACCAGAAAAAACATGAACCAGCATTCCCTATCTTGACCATCAGTACAAAGGTGGTGACCCCAGTGATGTTTGGCGGTTTCTCGAGTTTATGAACCCATCCAACTATCGAAATTATATGAAATTATGTCATCTCCCGATAATTCAACAATTAGACGACTCATATGAGCAAACTTACCATGACTTACAACTTTCAATCCCTATTTTTGGCGGTGAAGTCGCTTAAATTCACCATTGAATCCCATGAACTTCCCATTAAATCAGCCAGTTCTTTGTTTCAAGCTGCTGTTGCTGCTGCCGCGCTCGGCCCGGTGGGTCGCCCACTGGGCTGGCGGCCGTGTCCAGCGATGGGACGGAGGGAACGCCGGCGCTCCAACGGCGGCAGCTTTCGACGATCCAAAGGGCGGCGGCTTCGCTGTCTTCCTCGGCGGCACGCGGGGCCGGCAAGGGGTAGGAAGCCACAAGGTGAGGCCCGCAAACTCATGATTCAACCTAATGTGGTTAAAACAATAATAAATCATTCCCAATTTCACCAAAAATGGATTGTATAAACAATCAAACATGGGGTGCTTTATTATTGTTTTAACAACATTAGAACAAATATTAGTTTCCAAGCAGAATTTAGATCTATTCTATAGGATTGGAAGACATGATTAATATACAGCATCCTCTTATGGATATTGAACCAAACAAACGTGACCTAGTGCTATTTGCTAACATTTGTTTACTAGATTGAATGACATATGGTACAAATACATAAGTCTTCTTGCAGATGTTCACCCATCATAATCGTGAATGTTGTCAAATATCATTCACACACAAAATAAATACTATGATCAAACATAAATCTGGTTGGTGGTTTCAACCCCTCTGAAAAAATAGTCAATGGGAAGGATTATCCCATTTATTATGGAAAAATAAAAAATGTTCCAAACCACCAACCAGCAATAGTTTGATTGAAAATCAGTTGCCCCTAAAATCCACCGAGGTTTATCATACGTTCAATTATATGTTTTGGGGAATTCCCAACGTGGGGATACTGCAATCAACAAGCATTGACTAGGATATGCATCACGTGCATGTGACATTTCATGATACAGAATCAACAATGATTATGAAACCACTACGAACAATGATGATTCACAATGGGGTTGGCACAATGATGATTCCAATCATACTTACCTATAAAAGACTGGGGATCACGAAGGCAACAAATTGAAATCATTGAGGTACATTGGAGATGTCAACCACATAAAAGAAGATTGAGTTAAATAAGAAAAATAGGCAAAGGTAAGCATAAAACAGCAGGAACTTTGTGTAGTTAGTGTTTCAGTTCATGATCATGTCAACAAAAAAGCGGCAACCACTCACAGGGATAAAAACCCGATTTAACTAGAGGTATTGCGCCTTTAGCCAGTCACTGGTTGATATATATATATATTTTTTTTAATACGCTATATAAACAGAACTGGGTTATAATGATGGTTCTGTCCAAGTAGCCTCCGGGAATCAAGCATTGCAACATTTTCAATATCCCATTCAAAGGCCATATTTTCCCAGCTTTAAGCCTCCATGAAAAAAAAGGGGATTTTCCAGCCAGCCACCATTGACTACAAAAGGATAGTTGCTAACTGGTATGGATTCAAGCGGGGTGATAAACATGGGCGGTCGAAATCCCAAATCCCAAAACCTTGTCCAACCACTTGTTCAACGGAAATCATTCCATTCAGGGAGATAAACCATCTGAAATGTGTCAATGCTAAGATCCAACTGTTTGATCAGTAGATTCTGTAGATGGATGATTCCTTCATGAATTCCAAGATGTTCTTGAAACCTTTTTTTGTTGTTCATTGTTTGTTCAATTCATCAAGATTGTTCTTGTTTAAACCTTAATCTTGTTGAACCCATGTTTGGGATGAATGCTGTGATATGTTTGCTTTGGATGTTTCCTTAGATCATTAGCGAAGCAACAATAGTAACAAGGGAAGGACACACAATGGCACACATCAATCTTGGGAACTGTGCCTTTGTCTTAAACATGATACAAGGCAGGAGTTGAAGGTGAATCTGAACGAAAGAAGTGTATGGAACGTCAACTCTCTTGTGAACTACCCATAGCTGGTTGCCAACCCAAGCAGTTAACTTGCAAATGTCTGTAAGATGTAACCTACATATGATATATTTTATTCGAAAAAATAGGGTAATTACCGAAAAAAATGATGGTTGATCATGGTTTCCTTATGTTTACAGCCATTACAGGTTGGGGTATTCCATCGACAAAAACATATCTTGGTAAATGAGAATATTTCACTCACCTGAAATTATTTGGCCAACTATGGGGATGATCCCCCCACCCCTACAAGGTGGTGCCCCCTCCCGTGATGTTTGTTGGTTTATAATCCCATTAACTATAGCCCCCAGTTATAAGTTGGTTTATAATCCCATTAACTATAGATATATCACCTATAAACATCTATAAACCATAGTGAAATTGGAGTTATTTGCACCAACTGAACGCTATCGTTTGGGGGCACCACCTTGTACCCATGACCTCCAGGCTTTCACAGACGTGACCCTCCCACAGGCGGTTCAGCTTCTGGGGATCCGTTCAGACCCATCCTTGGGATCTTGGGATCTTGGGCTGCGGGCCCCAGGAGCCAAGTACAAGGCCTGTGAATTTGATATATACTGGTTGGTGGTTTTAACCATCTTGAAAAATATTAGTCAATGGGGAGGATGACATCCCATATATTATGGAAAATAAAAAATGTTCCAAACCACCAACCAGTATATATATATATATAAAGATCAAATGATCAATTGAGGCCATTTTGGCTATCATACCTATGGTAGCTTGGAGCAAGCTTCACTATGGAGGAGTTGAGTGTTTCATAACTGATTATTAGCAATTACAATCCACTTGTCTGCGGGAATATACCCTACTAATTCACCACTTAGCCCATCAACCAGGGCCAATCTAAGAGATCAACATATTATCCAAATCTGCTTCAGGGGTTGGTAAATGTCCCAATTAACATGGTGAAACGGTATACCCATAATCTCCAACAGATATTCCCCAAAACGGGACATTCATCATCTACCAACCCCTAAGCCATGATCCATCGATGAACATGAACCATGACGAATCCCTAAGCCGCCTCAAAGAGATCAACATTAATGACCTGGATGACCTGGATTCAATGGTGATTTAATGGTGGTTTAATGGTGATTTACTGGACTATATAATGATATATCATGGTGTACCATCTGGTTATGACTTTCACAGTTTGCCATGGAAAGATCCACCCATTTTTAATATTTCTATGGGCCATCTATACCATGGCTATGTTAAATAACCAGAGGGTAATAATAAAAAACAACATAGGGATGTGTTCATAAATGGTGGTACCCAAAAATGGATGGTTTATAATGGAAAATTCAAAAATACAATGGATGATTTAGGGGCACTCCCATTTTAGGAAACCTCCATATGAGTAGCTGACAAGTTTATTTGTTAAATTTAATGCCATATCCTCTATCTGTTGTGAGGATTTCAGTACTCCTGGAGGTATCGGTTTTGTGCAACCTCAGAAAGGCCAAGGCAAAGCACGACAAAATTAGGATTCCAATGCTTTTGTCGGATACTCATATGAAAAATCAAGAGATCTTATAAATTATAAACTATTATCAGAATGATATATCTGATCATTTATCAGCATATTATCAAATAATCTGGAGCCATATGTATCAACATATTATCACCATATTCATCACCATGCGGTGGATGGTTGCGAAATCCTGCACCAGTTGATAGGTGGTAAACAACCGGTATTTACAGGGTTTCAACCATCCTTTTGGTGGCGCAGGATTTCCTCCATCCACAGTATCATCTATCGTTTGGCCCATGTATAGTTGATTTACCCATTAAACATTGTGATTTTCCATAGCAAACTGTTAGTTTACCAGAGGGTATCACCATATTCATGACCATATCACCAATAAACCATGAAACGCGTTTTTTTTAATATATGGTTATAACTATTCAAAAAATGCCCTATAGGCTGGTTGTAACTATTTATCACCCATATATTTATCACATTTTATCACCATCATAAACATAAACAAAAAAACAACATGACATATCAAAAACCTACTGTATTTTTTAAACTATCGCGGAATGATATCTCTAATCAGTTACCAGCTATATGATCAAATATTCTGGAGCCATATTCATCACCATATCACCATGCTTACAGGAACAAATCACCATGTCTATCACCATTTATCACTTCAGTTTTTGAATGTTTAATGTTTATTATCACCTGGAGATTCAAAATCCTTGAAAAATCCCTACCCTCTGGTAAATTAACTTGTTGACCCTGGCAGTCATCGGGGTTGGAAGATGAGTTTCCATTAAAACTAGGCTATCACTTCAGGGTCCAACTGTTAGTTTACCAGGAGGTACTATCAATATTATTAACCTCTGGTTATTTAACATAGCCATGGAAAATGACCCATTTCTAGATGGTTTACCTATTACAAATGGTGATTTTCAGGAAAATGAATCTCCAGGCACCATTAAAAGACTGAAATCACCGGAACCGTCCGAGGCGCTGCGCATCGGGCGGCAGTGCCAGGACCCTGGCGACCAGCTCGCGCAGGGACGCGACGTGTTTCAGGACTTGCGGCAGGTCCGGGACGCTCGCCTGGCACCAGGTGGATCCAACAAGATATAGGGGCTGATACAGGATGGTGCCCCCCAGTGATGTTTGTTGGTTTATAAACCACATTAACTAGTTCGTTATATCTGCCATAAACCATTTAGTTATGGGAGTTATAAACCAACTTAGCTAACTATGGGGCACGACCTTGTATAGATATAGTATATAGATGTATAAACGATATCATATGTGTCATAGTGTCATATATTTGTATATCAAACACATATTATTTTTTTATTATGTATAATGTATAATGTATATATATATATATATATACAATGTGGGGCCCCCAAGACAGCTAGGTTGCTTTACAACTACAATAACTAGGGTTTATGGCACTTAAACGTATAGTTAGATGGGGTTATAAACCAACATATAACTAGGGGGCCCCACATTGTATGTATGTATGTATTATATATAATATGTAAATATGTATATATATATATAGTGAAATGACCTATGACCTGACCTTGGGGATGCTATATATATGTATATATATATACGTAAATATCTATATGTACATGTATATATATATGTAATTACACTACTATATCTTATTTGTCTGTTCACACTGTGTGTTATGGCAAGTCGCCTTCAGCTATAGCCCTCAAGCCAGTTATAACTTGCTTGTTTCATGATTCATAATATATAAAACAACTAGTTGCAGTTGCTATTTCATCCCATTTAAGGACACTGAAAGCCCACCATTGATGGATCACTTTCCGAATCCCATTAGATTTCCATATCTATACCATGGTATAGAGTGGTATGTCTGAATCCATTAGGTCGGTATATTATATAAATATGTGTATAACCACCCCAGCAATTCGCGTTTTGGATACGACATGTACACAACCAGTTCCCCGTCTACGGCCACTTCGACGATCTAAGACGCCTCCCCTCGCGAAGACTGATCCTCGTGATGAGCGAAATGCGCAATGCGTTGCCTCATGGTGACAGCTGAGGTGGGCAACAGATGGGTAGAAAGTGGAGTATCTTGGCTTTGAAAATAGCGACTGAACCACCAATTATTGGAGACTTATGGTTTATGATAAGTAGTCAATTTCCAATTTGGATAAATGTTGGATATATGGTGGATACGTCTACAGTTCAACGGTATTCTGAACTTACTTGGAACTGAGGACCCTTCTTGTAGTATATGGGTGTGACTGTAAATGGGGTATACCCAAACGTGGCCAACTTAATAAGTATACTATTGCTGCGGGCAGGTCGAAACCATATATATATGATATATCCCGATGATATTAATTATAAACTACTATAAACTGTATCTGGTTGGTGGTTCAACCCCTCTGAAAAATATGAAAGTCAGTTGGGATGATTATTCCACATTATTCCCAACATATGGAAAAACATAAGCCATGTTCCAGTCACCACCAAGCAGATATTCATCTATATTCCTATATCCATCTATATCCGAAACATCATCATCTCATCCCCATGATCTCCCCGCCCTTTAAAGCAGCACGGGCACAACAACCGCGACAGCTCGGCGCTCCGCTCCGGCAGCGGCGTCCCCGGCGGAACGCCTGCGGCCGCCTTCGCGCGGAGGATGCTGGGCGTCACCACGCGGCTCAGCAGCAGCGTCAGCACCGCGTTTTGGGCCGCCAGGATGCCGAACTTCCTGGCGGGAAGCAGAACTATGATAACTATGGTGGATTCTTAACGATATCTATAGATATCTATAGATTATTGACTATAGATTATGTGTCTTGAACTATGATAACTATTGATAACTGATAACTATGGTGGATTGTTAACGATAGATCATCAACTGTGGATATTATCTACCATGGAATGTGGGGATTTCATTGCCCTTAAGAGATTGGAAATTGAGAGGAACATCATGGGAAAATGATGGGTTAACACTTACAAAGGGGATGAAGTAACTCCTGCAACTAGTTGGTTACATATCATGAAATAGGCCAGATATAATCGGCTTGAAGGCTATAAGTGTGGAACGTTTTACCACAAGGTGAGGCCCCGTTTACTACAGGGTAAGAGGTGGTTAGTAGGTGGGTGATGTCCCAATCATGACGTCAGTGGATTGTACATGGTGACCCCGGTGCCCTCTGGTTACAAATTGGTTCACACAGCCATTTAGTCCAACTAGCCCATTAAGTATAGATATAGATAGATATATATATATATATATATGTATAGCATAAATCCTAGTTAATGGACTTGTAAGCCACATAGCCAACTATGGGGCATCACATGACATTACCTTGTATAAGAAGCTATAACCAGCCAAAAGGGGGGTGTAACACAGATCCGAAGCAGTTACTAACCCCATGGCCCATCTAAGTGGACACCTGCAGGATCGGTGATCAACATGGGAAAGGTCAATGGGCGGGAAGTTTTTGTGGAAGGCACTGCTGAATAATCAGAAATCCTATGTAGATAATGTTGAATGATGAGAATTCCCTTGATTTAAAATAATGTAAATATATATATATATGTATATATATATATATGTGTAATGCAATTCACACATATTCCTGTATTACATACATCCAATACATACATACAATCTGATTGTATTGGACACATATAATTATATACATATATATATATATACATCCAACTAGCCATTGGTCGCTCTGGCCAAAAGATTTCAATCGCTCGCACTCCCGAACCAGAGCTCGTTGCGCGTTTTAGCCGAGGTACACCTCCGCAGAAGAGTAGACCAAGTGACACAAAGATGTCCTGAGTTTGTCTGGGACCGTCGGTTGATGCAGCAGGGGGCACAAAGCAAATCTTTTGAAACAACTGAATGTGGCTATTATAGCAAAGATGTAAACATGTATTTCACGTGCTTTTTTCGTAGGATTTTACTTCTCTATCTTCTTGGAGTTGCTGCAAATAATGTCCTTTTGGTAAAAATAGAGGGGCCGGTTTGGTATACCATCTATCATCATTTACCTGTTGTTAAAGGGGTTTCTTCAAACCCCTCTATTAACCAACCAACCAATGGGAAAGGACATCTATGGTTGCTACAACTAGTGGATAAATCCACTCTGGTAATCGAACATGGCTAGCTGGAAGATCCTCATACTTCCGAAACGCATTCCATCGCTGCAGGTGGGTTCTTTGTCTCCAATCAGCATGTCAACATGTTGATGATATGTTGATGTTACAACCACATACCACTCATCAAACATATATAGCTATAGACACATATAAAAAATGGCCTAGTTCGATGATTTTCCCAGCTTTAAGCCTCCAGCTCTGGGATTTTCCAGCTACGTTTCTGATGATTTTTTGCTCAAATGGATCCTGAATCCTTCCGTGATCAAAATCCGACCTTGCCCAAAGCAAAGCCGCTTTTAAAAGTGACAAGCACTCCATGTACCCTCTGGTAAACGTTTACAAAAAACTATGGAAAGATCCACCATGTTTCATGGGTAAAATCCACGATTTCAATGGCCATTTTCAATAGCTTCACATGGAATCCCCAGCATCCCTGTTTTTTTCGAGAAAATTTCGCCTCCGTGCCGTGGTGTTTTTCAAAAAAAGGAAAAAAAAATGGCGCTTTTTCAAAAACCAAACGGGATGAAATAACTCCTGTAACTAAGGTTAATATATATATGGGTATGGGTCAAAATTAGGTACCCCAATAATTGGATGGTGAATACTAAACTAGACTAACATCTGTGGTCCCCTAGGTCTTCCATTTTGACCCAGATCCATATCATGAAATAAGCCAGTTATAACTGTTAATAGCTATCATTGCAGCTAACCTGTTCTTTTTCCAAGCAACTATTCGCTAAGGATTGGGGCACTACCAAACGTAGTGGTTGATGGCAAAAACCAACTTGCAAGCCTCTCCTTTTGCTGAACTATAGTACTGATGGTTTCTCCTTTTCACATCGATAGTAAATTGAAGGGGTGATCACTTGGCCGCTTTCAATCGTTGTATTCTATCTATCGATCGTTGTATAATATCTATCTGTCTGTCTATCTACCTATCTACCTACCTATCTACTTATCTACCTATCTACTTATCTACCTATCTACTTATCTATCTAACTACCTATCTACCTATTTTACCTATCTACCTATCTACCTATCTCTCAGTCTACCTATCTCTCAGTGTCAGTCTATATACATCTATTACGAATATTACATCTATTACATCTATTAGATTCATTATATCCATTGGATCTAATACATCTAACTATCTGTCTGTCAGTCAGTCAGTCAGTCAGTCTGTTCATCTACAAAATCTGAGCTTAATTATGCTATCTTAATCAAATCCAATGTCATCAGAATCTGATGAATCTGTAAAATTCAAACAAATCAAGTCGATCAATCTATCTATAAATCGATACCAATATGAAATACGGTATCTTATCCATTCACCAAGTCTGTATGACAACCGTTTTGGGTCACCATCGCCAAATCACAAGGAAGGATGAACATGCCCTTGACCACTGCGAAGAGAATGGACCATGCCTCAAGGGGCCGCGAGGCCGTGGTTAGCTGGGCTTTGCAGCTGTGCCTTAGTCCTGGTCTGGTATAATCCCTACTCACTCCTGTCAATATAATATTTTCATATATTTTCCGCCTAGTATCAACTACCCCCCAAGAACCATTGGCAATGCTACTCGATTATTCATGTTGGAGTCCCATATGGGAAATATGTTGTGACCCAAGTACTGCACCACATTGGACTTGGATGGCTAAGGGAGCTAGTTAAGTGCTTCCCCAGATTTCCTGAGTGGGTTGTAACCCATCATAAACACCCACGCATTCGCGGAGATACAACTGTCATCTGTGGGTTCCGAGGGTGGGCATTAGAACAGCCTATATTTGTATGGCAAACAAAATACTATGAACATGTTCACCAACCGGTCACCCAATCTTGTCAGTTTACCACTATTTTGGTGGTTATTTCACCCCCTGGATATGTTTCAGATTGCATTCAGCAGAATCCATTGGCCCAACCCATTCCCCGAAACCAGCAATGGGCTTGGACCCATGCCCACAGGCGAGTCAAAATATCAATCCCTCAAGTTGCGAGTCAAGTCAATCGCGAAGATGCACGTGTCACGAGACTTCGTCAGGACATGTCAGGACAGCTATGTGCATTTGGATTGAACTTTAGGCTATATAAATGTAGAGAGATAGCATGCGATAGCCCTTATCGGATCCACATGAAATTTGGACACACCGATTGCCGCCATCATGAAGATTGGTTCGTTTGCTGTTCCATCCACAGGCCAACAAAAGGACAACCAATGGGTGGAAATGTCGCGTGAGCTGCTTCTGATCTGCCGGCCCTCTGCACTGTGCCGCCACGAGATGTGGCAGTGGCACCAAGCATTTGAACTTCCCTCCAGACCCCCTGGAACTTGTCCTGCTGACCAGCTTGGGCACTGTATCCCATTCACTTGGTCAAGATCCTCGAGATTTTGAATGGATATCCCCGCAGCCACGAAAAAAAAAAACGGTCCACGGCAACCAGAGCGACGGAAAGAAATCGAAATTGCTGCGCATCTTCTGAGAGTACCCAAACATATCTATATAAACAAGACACAATTTATCTGGATAAATTGGACTAATCCACTCACCTGAAAAGTTGGGCTAGTTTGAATTTGTTACCCCACTCATCCCCAGTCCAATTCCCATCATTCCAGTGACATTGCAGAGAGTTCACGGCATCGCTTCCCCATGTTGTTCCCACTCTTTTTGTTGGTTCACATCAGCCACCTATACTAGTATGGATTCAAACCGCTTGACCCATGACATCATCAAGCTGCTCTTGATGCAATTCTCCACCGCCAAATGCATCGCTGAATTTCCCGCGGCACCAGAAGGAGAGACTTCCACCTGTGCAAATATGTAGAAAGAAATCAAAAGTGTGAGCGGAAGCAACAAATGTTGGCATGTCGTGATGGTGATCATGCATGATCATGAGCATCATCACCAATTTTGAATGAACCAGCAATCGCGAAACAAAATGGGAAAAAAAAAAACAACAACCAGCCAAGAAAAAGTGTGTTGACCGTGTTTGAACAACAAATCATAATGTTTGACATATATATATATATATAATTATATGTTGTGAACTCAGCCACACAATCATAGTCTAGATCGCTGACACGAGATCTCTGCCACGTACCATGGATGAAGCCTAAGCTCAAGCCGGAACAAACCCAATTCCTTCCCCATCTGAGGATATCTGTGTATCAGGTAATTCGCTTTCCAACCACCATCCAAATACATTGCTAGCGTTTGCGAATCTTAGCTACCCTGGGAAACAAAAACACGTTTTAAGCTGGATGTTATACGAAGAGCTCACCCTCTAACCTACCACTTTCCGTGCCTCCCGAATCAGGATAGTGATCTCCCGCTCCTATCGCGGACATGATGGGTCGGTTGGGGGTCTATATGAAATGGCAGAACGCTATGCACACTCTATGCCCGTTCATGTCAGTGGCAGAATGTCTCTCTTTGGTCCTGAAATTTGGTTTCTGTGATGTACTGTGGTGGCTGTGAATGATATATATATAATATCATGTATATATATGTGTGTGTGTGTCTATCTATCTATCTATCTATCTATCTATCTATCTATCTATCTATCTATCTATCTATCTATCTATCTATATATAGATCTATCTACCTATCTATATATATATATAGATCTATATATATATATATATATTTATACATATTTGTTTGTTTTCTTTGCATGCAGCAAATCCCATAGCCCAGGTTTACTTGCTTTACCTCAAGATGACATCATCATTTTCTCGATGATCTCTCCAGACCGATAACCCAGACCGAGAATACCGTGGCTTTAAGGGCACATTAGCCTCTGATACCATGGTGAGAATATGATGGTTAGTACTGGTTAATATGCTTTATATAATGATGATGGTTTTTCTGAAGATTCATATGGTTAATACTAATTAGCCTCTGATACCATGGTTAATAATGGTTAATAAGAAATGATTAATCGTGATGATTGATACCCTCTGATAAATTAACAGTTTGCTATGTAACAAAAAACACCAATGATCATAGGTCAATCAACTTTCTTCAATGGCCATGTTTCAATAGCTAACTGTTACATTACTGGAAAGGGTATATAATATTATAGATTATATAACAATAACCATAGTATATCACCATATCATTTTCACAATACCATACAATTTTCACAATAACCATAGTTATATAACGATAATATTCAAGATTCAAACTACTTGTAGATGGTGATAAATTCATAAATTCTATGATGAACAGCTATGATTTACCTAGACCCAACTAGACCCTCACAGTAATTACATACAGATATATAACTTTGTACTTTTAGTACTTTTACGGTGATTCACCCTGGTGGTGTCAGCGCCAAATCTGGAAAACCGTTTCCTCGGGTAAATCTGGATGCTTTGATCCCAGTGTTCCAGTCTACAAGGTGGTACCCCCCCAGTTATGTTTGTTGGTTTATAAGCCATGACGTAAGTATAGATATATCTACCATAAACCATAGTTATTGGAGTTATGTTCACCAACTTAGCTAACGAACTGGGGCACCACCGTGTACAACCAACCGCCAAACACTTGAACCATGACGAAATATGATCATCATAATGGTTTCTTTCATGATTGCCACGATGTTAGCATAAACCCGGATGGGTTTGTCTGGAAACATAATACATGATGTCCCCGGCCATTCCATGATCTAGCATCATGTTCCCAAGTTTAAATTACATCCCCAAAAACAATACTGCTGGTTATATATATAT
>Ga0126342_10010588_pt1:0-15000 | contig 16503 bp, 18 predicted proteins | sample Cyp1metagenome_FD_92528 | JGI IMG/M metagenome (GOLD analysis project Ga0126342, IMG submission 92528) | Coral microbial communities from Lord Howe Island, Old Settlement Bay, Australia - Cyphastrea 1 metagenome | ecosystem: Host-associated > Invertebrates > Cnidaria > Coral ... | reverse complement strand
GATGATGGTGATGATGATGATGATGGTGATGATGATGATGATGGTGATGATGATGATGATGGTGATGATGATGGTGATGATGATGATGATGGTGATGATAGTGATGATGGTGATGATAGTGATGGTGATGATGATGGTGATGATGATGATGGTGGTGGTGGTGCTGATGATGGTAAGGATGGTAATGATGCTAATGATGTATAGTAATGATAGAAATAGTGCTAATACCGATATGAATACCCTTGCTAAAACTAATCCGAATACTAATATAACAACAAATCATGATGGTGATAGTCACAATGATCATAGTCATAATAATGATAAGAGAAGCCAATATCAACTCTTAAACTCCCCACTTTAAGCGCAAGTCACACTAGTGACGGTAGTGTGCCGGAATTATATAACCTGTGCGCAAAACAAAATTGCGACCGTCCAAGTGACCCAAAGCATCCTGATCCGAACATTTTGTTGTTAGCCTCTTGCAACAAGTATGGGACGCTCGGGGCATCGAAGCTACAAGGTTGTTGAATTTGTTGGTCAGGGAACCACTGGTTTTGTTTATCGGATGCAGCTTCAGCATCCCAAGATATCCCAAGGATCAGACTGCTCCAAGATTCGGTCGTTGCCAGCCTACAGAGCCACACTCACACAGTCGTCATGGAGACACCCAGCACTGCCACGCCTCGCCCTCCTCAAAGGCGGTGTCGCTCCAGCTACGTTTCATCAAGGCAGCGCGTTCAACCTGTTTGCAGCTCCGAACAACAAACAGTCTTGTTGATCAACCAGAGCAAAGGTTGTTGGAACATCATCCAAAATTTAAGGTCTGGGAATTCCTACAACAAGCGTGGCTGTGAAAATCATCATATTCCACAAACTTGAAATCAGCCATCCTGGGAATATGTTCACTCTACCACCATCAAGAATAGCTCCAAGAATTATCAACCCAAAAAAACTGAATCAAAAATGATTCCTGACCCATAGCCATCTACCATTGGTTTTGGTTTTTCACCATCGGACCACCTGCTCCTTCCGAAGTCGCGCCAGGGATATCTCCATGGACTCAATGGCCTGGGCATAGATTCTATGGGATAAAAAATGTCTTCAGCCAAAGATAAACACAGAAGCAAACCTCCCAAAAATCCCACAGAAAAAATGAGGGGATCACCCTGGCCAGCAACCTTCCCCCAGCGCCCGGCGCCTCTGCAGGGGCTTCATCACGCAGGCGATGAATCAACGAGGTGAGCTGACAGAGCTGATGGTTGCGATCAGAGGTTACGTGACTGGATAGTAACTGGCTGACTTGATTAGAAAAATCCGTCCACAAAAATTGATGATCTCTCAAATATGTCCCCATGATATCCATTGAACCTGGGTCATAATGGGGATATCATGGGGATATGACCAATGATGATCTGAGTATTGGTATGTGAAATCCTCAAAATCTATATTCATCAGTTGCGTTAAAAAATAATGAAAGAAAACATCCAAAATGGATGGTAACGGTACTTGCCAGACAAAAATCATCAATCCACAAGAATGATCAACTCACTTTTATACAAATACCATAAAACTACTCGTGAAAAAAATAAAAACATCCAAAAGTGGTACAGTAATTATCAGAAAAGTATGGATGCTTAAATCCCAAATAGATTGTGAATAATAGTTGTCAAGATTTTCAACCCAAAAAGTATTTTTAAAAACTATGGCTGGTGAAATTCTCAAATCACAAGCATCAAATGGGCTTTGGTACCTGAAAACTGGGGATATCCCATTCCATCCACTGGTTTTCATCACCTCATCCAGAGGCACGGCAGCCATTGGGCTGGCAGAGGTGGCAGAGGTGGTGGTCGTGCTGCAAATGTCTGCACCGCGGCCTGGAAAGCCTTGGAAACTGGGTGGATTTCTATGGGTTAAAATGGGTTACACAGGTTTCCCAATCCATTCCCAATGGGTTTAAATGGGTTACACTGGTTTAAAATGTCTACACCATGTTCATCTATTTCCATCCATTTGGATCCATGACAGAAATCATGGTGAAACTGTTAACCACCGTTGATACTTCTGATCGTATCATTCACTGAGGATTTCCTGCAACTCACAGCACCAAACTGCATGTGCACTAAGCTGTCACTGTTTCTTTTTCCGCGCACACCAAATCGGCACTTCAGATCCACGAGACGTGATCACCTGACGTTGATGAGCACAAAATGATTTGGGGGTCGGGTCGACTAGCTGTCGGTTTGGGCATTGAGAATCTTCGTTCAAAGAATGGTTACGAAGTATTTCGGACAAACCGTAACCATGTACAAAATCATCTCTTCATATGTATAGAAGTATATATTATGCAGTAATATATACTATTATACATATGCTACAGGTTTCTATCCATGCCAGTTCTTGCATCGGGCCACTGGCCTCGACCGCTTGAGATTTCGACTCCCCGGGCGCCTCTACGGCACAGCCAACCTTTTGCGTTTGTGTTTTCGACCTGCACTTTGCGCGCGTTGCAAAACGGGACGGGTGCCATTTTATGGGTTGTATGCAAAAAAAATTGAGGTTGAGAGTAGGACAAAATCATCGCAATCGAACTTGTCTAGAAACAAATGCCTTGTGCAAATAGGAAAAAATTAGGAATCTAGAATTGCATCAATCTGCGGGTTGTTCTATCTAATGGTTGTTCCAAATTTTAGGGCCTACTTGCTTGTTGGACCGCAGAAGGGGCATGTTCTTGCCAAGATTCTCCCAACTTCACTTTGCAGAAGGAAAATACGTTTTTCCCTGACTAATATACACGCACAGTACTATCTATATCATTTCCCAAAAAAACAATATAGATTTGTTTGTATGCAAACCATGAAAAAACCATGTTTGAATGCGTCAATAAGCCGTCAAATCATTTCGCTGTCGACCTCGCCCGCGGTACTGACGTTCCATCTCGTCCAGTCGACGTTGCCGAGCCATGAGCTGCTCCTGCGATCGGGGATCGCAAGTTTCAACAGGCAATTTCTATCCATACACGTAATGTAGTCTTAGATATATAGTTTAATCATGTGTGATATGGATATGCATATAAAAGCATTTTGTATATGTATGTTTGTCCAAAACTAGCGTACCTCAAAGTTCAGATTGCTATATTGTAGGTGGAAATAGAAACCCAAACCCAGGCGGTTTCCGTGGCTGCTTTGTTTGGTAGCACCTGTTGGTTTTCTCTCCCCCCGCCACCACCACCACCACCCGCCTTCCTTCGTAAGCAAATGGAATTATCGGTTTTCGACCTTTGAGGTTGAACTGGATCTGAATATACGGATATAGTTGGTATTTCGCACATGGGCTACAAAGTGCCGGCTAAAAAACTTTGCAACGGCTTTCAACGAATACCATGCATTCTTTATTGACCCGAATATTGTCGAAACCACTCAGGCTGCACATAGATCCTTCTGTTCGGTTCACCTCCAGAAGCAAAAACGCGGCAGATGACACAACAGCTGCTTGCTTGTGGCAACTCATCTGCTTACCACAGGAAACACGAAGTGGTGCATCCCTGCCACCTGGAGGAACAACACAAGGGAAGACGCCGATCCTGCCAGTTCTGCCCGATAAAAGACAACGCCTGTGGCAGGAAGGCCAAAAGCTGGGCAACGCGCCGCAGCCCCCTGGGCGACATTTCCATTCACGCCTTTGAGCCTGCTGCATTGCATGCTGACCGACGTCCATATGGTAGCTCAGGTTCGCAACAGCAGCAGTCATATATACCCCTGGTCGGGGATTTTCCTGCAGAGACAACAGCCATCCTCCCATTTTCCACGTCCTGCGCCGACTGTTCCACAGCCGTCATAGTATGAGCCATCATCTCCATCGCGCAATGCTGGTCTCCTTGTATCGGAAGTCCCTGGAAATCCTCCAGAGTCATCTAGACCTTGAGCATGAAGTTGCCCTTCCGTGCCGCAATGTCTGTCAGAACTTTCAAAGAAATGTTTGTGGCCGATTCACGAAGCAACATAGCGACCAAAGCAGCCAGGGCCTAGGATTGGCGCAGCACAAGTTGTTGAACACTGCCCTCGCCAGGCTGTCCTGCAAAGCGGCATTCAACTGATCATGGAACCCTTCTTCGCAACAAAAAACGTAAGGCTCCTCGCCTGATATATTTTCTTCTATGCCCTGGTCTTGCATCTGAACACCTCCACGAACCTTAGCTTTTGGTGGAGGGCCTACGGCTTGAAGAAACTTGGATGCCGCCGGCAGGGATGCTCGAGGAGGCACAGCAATCTTTGCCTGTAACGCAGCACCTTTGGCCGCATGTTGGATGAACTCATCATGCTTCCAGCTTCTTGGCTGGCCTGAAGGGTAAAGAGCTGCTCGAACACCGCAGGCAAAGTCTCAACTATAGCGGTGACCTGTTCGGCCAAAACTGCATTCGTGACTTTCTTCGCCAGCTTGTTTCGCGCTGGAGAAGATACCTTTGGCGGGGCCCTCGCAGCTGCCAGCTCCTCCTCCACTGTGTAAAATCCAACCCGGTCCTCGCCTGCCGTCCTGACCCAATTCATTGCAGCTTCCAAAAGACTCTGTCGGGCAGGATAGGTCTCGGGAGACTCGGCAAAGAAACACAGGATCCCATCTCCTTCTGTGACAGGGTCGAAAAGTCTTAGCCAAGGCAAAATGTCAACAGTCATTAAGACAATTTTGTACTATGGATCGGTGAGGGTTTGGATCGGTAAGGTTTCCATGGTATAGAAAAAATATGTTTTGAGATATTTTGAGATTTAAAATGCAAAACAATGCAAAAACATGGAAAATGAAAAGCATGAACAAATATGCAGGAGGTTACGTTTTCAAACGGAAGAACTCGTGAAAACCGTTTGGTCACAATTTGATTGTACTTATGCAAGTAGGGGGATTGAAATGATAATATATTTAAAATTCAATGATTTCCCTTTGTGAAAGCTCAATGGGTTTGAAACAGTTTAACCCTGATCATTTCAACCCCGCTTTTTGCACAAGTTAAGTAAGTTTGATTGGTTTTCCAGTATGGGTTGTGGTTGATGAGCTAGTGACTAACTAACTTTTTCCAGAAAAAAACGATTTGGACCTATTTGGTTTCACATGCCCATGTGTGAATTTGCATGTCCTGAATGTGACATGAAATACAGAGAAACCATTTGATATGTTGATGAATGTCTGTCATATGTCGCTGTGTCAAGTAGATCGATCAACACAGGGGCAGAGGATTGGAAAAAGGAAAAAAAGGCCAGCGCATGCCAGTGCAAGTGAATGCTGGGACATGCGCAAGGGTTATTGCAAAGAAGAACGGACAGAATAAGACAAAACTCAAAAAATCTCAAAAGATCTCAAAAAATCTCCAAATATCTCGAGCTGTATAAAGGAAACAATAGATTACGACCCCAAAAAAACTCGAAAAATCTCGAGCCTTTAAATTCACTATTGTTCATGAACTTCAGAAGGCCTCAAAACATCTCAAAAAATCTTTAAAAATCTCAAAACCTTGAAGACTTGATGCATGTTGTGTGGAATGTATGAGCCTGTGGATGCAGTCGTTTGTCCTCTCCCCTGTCTCACTTGTGTAAGTAAGCGTAGTTGCATGTGGCTTTTTGTGTGCTATGACTGAGAGCCAATAAGCCGGCAAGTGGAGCGAACCCGCCGATGATGATGATGATGATGATGCCTCACATGATGCCTGGAATGATGAGTGGCATGATGCCAGGAATGATGGGCGGAATGATGATGCCACAAACGATGTCACAACATGCCGGGGAATCGGATGAGGACCAGGTTGTAGCAGCTGCAATTGTTTTTCCAAAACCATGTTTTTTTTAAATGAAGCCACTGACAACCTGTTTTTTTTCCTAGGTCCACTGGCACAACTGTGCCTGATCCCAAGTCAAGGTTGTCAGCTGCTGAAGCATTTAAGTGATCATTTGCAAGCATGGCATCAAATTGATTTGTGCACCTGACGTGAGGGTTTGTGATGGCCGTTCGGCCTGGGCACGATGCTTTGTCTCCTGTGTCTGCTGTAGCCAGCTGTTTTTGATTTATTTTTTGAAGGCAAGAAAGAGTTCGTGTAGCAGTATAGCAGATGATAAACCAAAACAAAACCAAAGAAACAAAAAAAATGGAAAATAAACAGGAAAAAACAAAAAAACAAGAAAACACACAAACAAAAAACAAACAAAAGGAAATATGTGAAAAAACAAAAAAGGGATACACATGCAAATAAATGAAACCCAGGTCTGATCTAATCACCCACTGCTCCAGGGTACGTAATTGATCTAGTGAAACAGGGCCTCCTCCAGGAAAAAACCCAGCGGCACCACTATCATGATCCCCTCCTTCCGCTTCATGATGGGGATCGCAATGCATTCCCTCGCATCTTGCAAAACTGGAAGGTCCGATGGGGCCTTCAACACATACTGAAACGCCATGCCTTGCTCCACTATCTTCAAAGCCGGTATCTGGGCCATGGTCATCATTGTTCACTTGGAAGGTTAATGCCAATGGCCAAGCTGTAAACAGTTGCCTGTGCAACAGAAGGGAAGGAATGTGACAGGGGATTTTGAATGAATCCGGGCAGGAGCTGATAGTAGGCTGCCGCAGATGACACCCGCACAGGAGCACGAATGCTAGGCCCACGCACAATGACGTAGACCGTAGGTCAAAGATCAAAGCATTGCTTCGGTGGTGCAGTGAAGAGAAGAGCCACTTCGCAGTAGCTGGACGCAGTAAAGACTCGAGAACCAGAGAGAATAGAAGATGGGTCAGGAGCAGGTGCCGCAAAAGAGTCAGGAAGAAGATCCCAATCAGGTACCCTCAGTGTATGAATTGCCTGGCGTAGCACTGATTCTAAGCGGCCACCCCCGCTCATCCAAATAGGCTGACAGACGTGAGTTGGTGGGGCTAGGAGATGAAGCAGCAGAGGAAAGAGGGCTGGACGAGTGATGATGGAAGAAGGCCAAAAGTCCAAGGACAGAGGGCACCAAATCCAAAGCCAGAGCAGAAAATGGATAGGAGCAAGGGGATGCTAGAACTGCAATTTAATGGGCCGGACACCAGATTCCAAACCAATGAGAACTAGACCAAAGTAGGAGAAACCTACCTAACTCAACCACCCAAGGATGCATTTGCTTGAGCATTCACCACCAGATGAATCGAAGTTAGCAAGGCAATATAGAAAATGAAGTTTTTAACCAATGCGAGGTACCCTACATCCAGACAAACCCGTAAAGCATATCAATCTGCATCGTCACACCGGATCTTGACTCCAACTCTTGCTCCCTGTGCTCCTCCCACAGCAACAACTCCCTTGGGTCCAACGGCAGCGCTCGGCTGCGGCTTCGCTCTCTCTGCTCTCTCTCCGGACCTGTGATCAGCCATGCCAAGCTGCTGATTAATAACATCTATACGTGATAATAGTTCATGGTGGATTAATACTATGTGTGTATATATATATATATATACGTATGTATAGCCAATAGTGATCGTCATAGTCATAGTTTGTTGAATCACCCAACAGCAACTGGTTGGTGGTTCTTCACCCCCTGAAAAAGATGCAAAAGTCAATGGGGATCAAAAACAAAATATTCCAAACCACCAACCAGTAACAACCTCGTCAAGTTCGTCACCTAAAATCTATAGCCACCCAGTTGCTGGGAGAAGCTCTTCTCGCACGGCTCCTGCCTTGAAAGTCAGCTGCCTCTGGTCTTAGATCGCTCTCGCCCTGGCCGAGGCGAGGCTGGCAGCTACAACTTGAAAACTGTTGTGGATGTAGTATGATGTACTATGATGTTGTTGGTGATGCTAGAACCAAGTCCAATTATGTTCGAGCATGAAATTTTGAAATCACTTGTACGATCTTGAATGCATGTTGGACTTTATTGGAACATCATGAACATCATCTGAAATCATGTTTTCTCATGTTTCTCATGCCCATCCAGCCTCCGATTCGCTTTCGCAGTTCAACCTCGCTCTCCGTACTTCACGAGAACTCCAGTGCGCTCCAGACGCCATGCGACCATACCTTGTTGCTTCATCCTCAATGCCTTCGTTTTCTTCATCTTCGCCTTCTTCGCCCTCGTATCCATCATCCTCGTATCCCTCGTGATCGTTCGGCGCCCTTCGCCAAGACTCTGGTGCATGCACACGCGGCACCCGCACGTCAGGACACTGCCGAAAGCGGTGTGGCTCAGGAGCTGCGCGCGCGGCTCGCCGATGCCAACGATGCTCGGGGTGCCCTGCATACATCTCATCGTCACCGTCGTCATCATGGATGCCTCGGCTCAAATCGCAAAAGAAGAGTGGCAGACTACCAAGATACAAAGTCCCCTGAGTTGCATCCAGGTCAAATGCAAGAAGAAAGACTGTGAAACCACTTCAAATGTTGAATACCGCCATCAAAACAGAAGTGAATCTTTCGATCTTTCACATCCTTTTATCAGGTGCCCAGGTACCCTCGGGAGCCCCTCGGTCATCATGCTCGCTATGTCGACGCCATGAATTAAAACGAAAGCTGATGTCGAAGGGGTCAAGTGCGGGATCCTGCACTGGAGTAAAGTGGAAAGTGAACCAATGATCAGCCATGATGGTTAGTAGTGAATAGTACTGATCTAATAATATGGTTAACAATGGGGAACAATGGATAAACCTGGATAATCATGGATCATATGTTAGCCATGAGATGGCTAATATACTCATGGTTGATGTGGTTCATCATGGATATATATATATATATATGGTATAACCGACAATATGATCTCATGATAATCAAACATGATGCTTGAGCAACAAGTTTGGGATGACAGAAATTACGAGGAACCGGACTTTCGAAGTCAGCCCCATGTCGAAGATCAGTAGGAATAGGATCAAACCATGGTGGCTTCGTTGGATGAACCCCAGCTCCTGTTCAACCTCCACGGATTTGGAGTCCAACTGGTTGATGAAATACGGAAGATGGATAATGTTCCTGCCAACGCTGAGGCCGTGGTGAAATTTGAGCATGAAACACGGTGCGGGCGTGTTTAGCTTGGCTGAAAATAGGCCCCAAAAAAAACATGATTCATCATCTCTTCATCAAAATAACAACATTATGGCATACCCATTTCTAGAGGCACACACGTGTATATATATATATATATATTATATATATAACTATATATATATGTATGTATGTATATGTGTGTGTGTTTTTTCACTGCCAATTTCCAAACAAAGCTGCCTGCCAGGGCAATGGCGCGCTCGACACCCCTTCTTCGGATAAAAGCCGCAAATGTGCGAGGTTTTCTCCAATTCTGAGAGAACCTGGAACCAAAAAATGAGCGACCATAAAAAGGAACTTCTAACAGGCAAGTTCAAAAAATGAAAAACATGTTCCTGGCTTGACCTGATCAATATATATATATATTTTTTTTCGATGTCATTGCAGAATAATCATGAAACATCTTGAAACACAGGCCTCGCCAGCGTTCTTGATGTTGTTGCGCTCAAGCCTTTCTTAGAGGCTCAGTGAGCTTCCAGCCACAACAGAATGAGCAGAATGAGCAATGACCCAGCGAATCACCCAAAATCATCCAAGATCTGGCACCAAAGTGGCTTGGTGGATGGTTTATGATGGTTTACCACATGAAGTGCTGGTTTTTGATCCCATTTTAAGAGAAATCCTATCCCCATAGGAGAAGAAACCCCCAATGGGCAGAGAAGATCCCCATGTCAGGATGGTTAAACCACATAAAACACCCTCATTCTTACATATTCCGATGCTTTTTATCCTCCTTGCTTGGAAAATCCCGGCAGAAATACCTAGTTGACCCCCTATTTTGAAAGTGAAATTCTTTTTACGGTTTTTGGTGAAACCCCAAGGACTTGTGATGTTTCCTGGGACTTCCCGATGCCGCCCCATGTCGTTGAAAAAAGCGACCGCAGCCATAGCGGCTCATTGCCGCGCACACGATTGCGCTCAGCGGCGCGAATGATGGAGACCTTGGAGACATTTGACCCTGAAGGATCCAACGTGTCTTACAGCACTGGATGAGGATCAGACAGCACCGATTTCAGTGAGGACGTTGTGAGACAAATGCACCTCTTCCAAATAGTGCGGATTCCTGAGCGCTGAAAATGAATTTTGACTTCACCATGAGAAAACGAAGGAACCATATGGAACAATTATTGTTGAACAATTCAATATCCTTCTCAGCATCCAGGTTGTCGGGTTTGCCCAGTGGGTCTCAACTCTGCCGAGAAACTCCAGCACCACTAGGCTCACCAAGTGTGCAGCTTGATCACACAATCCCTCAGTTGCAAGACATGTCTAAAACGTAGGAAGAGACTCACATAAACTCCGGAGAAAACATCTATCAACAAGTGAGCATTGTTCAAAAATGGTTGATAGGAATGCCCCACTCACAAAATATACATTGCACAAAGATGCACACAGAATATTGAAAGTCTTGAACATTTCAAAAATCCCAGGGCATAGTTGATGCCCACCCACATAGACTCCCTCGATCATCATCGTAGACTTTTTTGTGCCGAAAAACACCAAATGTGATACATAAACAATGGCTATCAGCGGCAACCAAATGTAAGATTGCCTTGAAAAACCGTCACTTCTCTTCGAATTGCCAAAGCTCGCATTTGAAGAGCTTCAGGATGCGCAGTTGCGATTGTGCTCGGCAGAACTTCGTAATACTCAAGAAGCCATAGATGCTGAAGCTGTTTCTAGAAAGATCGACCTGTCGCAAGCCCATCGGCCCCAACTGTTGCGTGCTATGCAACTTGGAAGAATTCTGGCCTCCTCAAAGTCCTGATCCTCTGGAAGACCTGAAATGACAAGACAGGAGCATCGGGTATTGGGTTGAATGATGTTAATTAAATGATTTTGTCAATGCGGAAAATCGTGGAAAATCAACTCAGCATCAACTTGACTGGATCAACTGGGTTGCGGGTTGCTGACCCAAACTCACTTTCCAAAACTAGCCTCGTTTACTGCACCACACCTCGCACGTCCTCATCTTGCAGTTGTTCTGCAGCGTGCCGGAATCTTCGTTGCGGCCAAGGCATTGCGAAATACTGGTGTCAAAGGGGCTATTGACGGCTATCCGATGCTATCGGGTTGGGGAGACTGGGGTCTGTTGAGTCTCTTGATGTCTCTGGTGCTCTCTGGTGACATCGGGTTCACTTCCTTTTGCTGGATGGTTGAGAGATAGTTTTACATTCTTGCTCGTACACACGAGCAGTGACCACAGGACTAAACTTCACATGCAAAGTTGAGGATTGCATGGGAAGCGGATGAATTTGGCTCTCCCTCTGGCTTGAGCAGAGCGAAGCTACAAGGCTACAAGTGGCTACAAGGTCTCAAATGATTCAAATGCAATGCCAAATCAGTGCAACTCCGACAGAGTCCTCACAGAGTTCTCAAGAGCTCGCTGTCTCAGTTGGCACTGGGCCTGGGGTCCGAGCTTCCGCACGTTGCATGTCTGGATGCAGTCCTGACATGTACCAGACGACTTGGTGTGACAGCTTATGCAGGTGCCATTGTGAAGCTACACGAATCCTGTTGCACACCATCTCGATAAAATCGCAATGGATTCAACAAAAGTGTTGCACCTTCCAAGCAAAGACGCCAACCTAGCATCACAGCTCTTCAGCTACGTCCAAACAAAGTAAAACTACGAATTCTGTCATCAGTGTGGAGTTGATCCAAAAGTATTCGTACCGTAGTACCCTATCCTCAACCAAAGTTCACCCAGAATGGAATTTGGCTGCTTGGTTCCGAGCCGAGTCCGAGCCATATGTGATTGTCATCCAAAAGCTCAATGAAGTCGGGTTCCATGACACGATGCGTGCAATGGCACTCAAACTCAGCAAAGTATCTGATGATCCTCAATAAAATGGAAAAGAAACTCACCAGAAAAATCATCGGTTCTATTCCTTCGGTATGTTGAAGGAGCCCTATAATATATTCCATGATACTCCAATATGTTGCGTTGCAGGGGAAAAAAAAACTCTCTCCACGTGCTGGTTATGATTGCTCTGGTTGATGTTCTGAGCCAGCACACTGTCGCCAACCATGACCAACTGTCACCATAATATATGTACATACATGTATGTATATATATGTGTGTGCTGAAACAAAAAAATGAAATGCATGAAATTAATGCTGGTTATGATATATAGTGATTACATGCTGAGGCGGCTCCTTTTGCGACCACGAATGGCCGATGCGGTGATGTGGTTCTCGTGTTCTCGTGATCCGGGACGCCAAGGAAAAACGTGCTTAGCGTCGAAGATTCATCACTTCATGACCATTTCACTGAAAGTCTTGGCCTTTCACACATTTCATGAGATTCATTTAGGATATTGTAGGATGGATACCCTGCAGTTTCAATGTTTGGCAGTTTAGCAAGGCCAAAACTGCCGGACAATCTGTACAAATTCTGCGCTTGCGCAGGCTGCACACCAGGCACCGGCTGTGCTACCGAGACTTTGCTGAGGCATCTTGCCAGTTGGCCATGGAAAATTGCTCGGCAGGTATCTCAGTAGTAGTAGTTGCCATAGGTTGCAGCTCCTTGGTGTTCAGCAAAACACTGGTTGTGGAGTAAAGCCATTGGATACAGATCAGGATGAGGACGACCAGGATCAAAATGATGATAGGAATGATGATGATGATGATGATGATGAGGAGGATGACGATGACGATGACGATGACGATGACGATAATGATACGTATAGTGATAGTTATGCTATGTTATGATATGTTATGATATGTTATGATATGTTATGATATGTTATGATATGTTATGATATGTTATGATATGTTATGATATGTTATGATATGTTATGATATGTTATGATATGTTATGATATGTTGTGATATGTTATGATATGTTATGATATGTTGTGATATGTTATGATATGTTATGATATGTTATGATATGTTATGATATGTTATGATAGTGATGGTGATGGTGATCTGATCTGATTGATGATCTGATGGTGATTGATCCCGATGAAACTTCTGGTTGTGGCTTGTCAAGCGGCCGAACATGATGGTCACAGCTGCAGCCTGGGCTTGCTCAATAACGAACCTTAGAAGCGACAGAGACTGCAGGGTAGAATTCATAATTAGTCTCTGCTTCAGAAAGATCATAGATCCATCTGCATCTGAACATCCAAATCATGGTCAATCATGAACCAGAGGCCTATCTTAATCTATTTTTTTCATATTTTTTCTACCTCTGCCAAAAAGGGATCCAGAAATCACAGTACATCCACCTCTAAGAGCAGCACCACAGAACCATGAAGGAGATGTCGAACCCCCCCAGCCTCGACAAATCAGCCATCATCTGTCCCGTAACGCCGTAACGAAATGATGGGTGCCTGGGGTTCCCAAAATTGCGGGGAAACACATCGGAAAATGAGACATGAGATTCTCATGAGATCTTGAAATACCCAATTGGAGACATGCCATGACATGCCCATCTCTCTCCCTCCCAGCCAAGATTCGGTGGAATGATGCTCCGGAGTGGAGACAAGACAGGATCAATGATGGATGACAACACTCCTTGAACCTTCTGGACAATCTCCTGGGCGCCATGATGTTTTCGCCAATGCACGACACTTCGCAACATGGGTGAGCAGAGTCACAACGGGTTCTGCTGTGGGAGCTGTGGACTGCATCTGAGGATCATTTCGGAAGTCAATGATGCCGAAGGCATACAACCAACCTGAAAACATGCAGCCCACTGCTGAGAATTACTGAGGTGGTTCCGTGCCAATCGAACTGATGCACAACACCAATTGAATTTGAAAGACAAAGGAAAACTGGGCAAATCAGCAACTTGTTCGTTGCTGCCACACTCTTCAATCAATAAAACACAAATCGAAAGCGGTATATTCAGTGATGTGGTAAACCTACTGATGAACCATCCCCAATATGACCATAAATGGGTGGCTAAAATCCTCCCCAAATGATAGCTTTGTAGCTTTGTCTCATTGATTTATGCAAAGAAACTCATCAAAGCATAGATGCCCAAGGCAGTCTTGAAGAGGTTTAGGCCTGGCCGCTTGGCGAGCAAAACTACGACGACACGGAATCATCACAGATGGCCTGTGTTGATCAAGCCCAAGGGGCCGATGACGGCCATTTCCCATCCTTGGGCCACCTGATTTGGAGCAAATTCCTATGCCGGAGACATCGATGTCAGTGTCAGAATGTTCACGTTCAGATGTTTCATCCCATAGACCGAGACCTCATACCCCACCCTGGTGGAATGAGGTCCACACGCTGGCTTCTGGTGCCAGGGCCAAGGGAACCAGGCCAGCTGCCACAGCTGCCGCAGACCTGGGACCCAGTTGAACCAGGGAATTTTACTGATAGAAATGCCATTATTTTACCAAGCCCAAACAATAGGGACTTATGAGTAATACATCAACGAAACTTGAAGAATTGGGGATTTTTTTGTTTACAAGTCATTTACTTATGCTACTGCTACTTATGACGTATGATCAACAAATTTTGGGAAACTGATGTTAATGATATGACTCAAAATTAGGTTAGGTTGGGATACGACCTACGTTTTTTTTGCAATTGGCATATACATACACATACGGACGTACATACATAACATGACATAACATGACATGACATGACATGACATCCATCCATCCATCCAGACATACAGACATACAGACATACATACATACATACATATATATATATATACATATATATGTCTATATATATATATGTATACATATGCACATATGACTGTACATACGCATACAAACATGTGTATTTATATATATATATATATATAACATATACATGTATATGCCAATATATATATACCCATATACATATATATATACATACACATATACTCATATATACTCATATATACTCATATATACTCATATATACTCATATATACTCATATATACTCATATATACACATATATACTCCTATATACACATATATACGCATATATATATAT
>Ga0126342_10010587_pt1 | contig 16503 bp, 13 predicted proteins | sample Cyp1metagenome_FD_92528 | JGI IMG/M metagenome (GOLD analysis project Ga0126342, IMG submission 92528) | Coral microbial communities from Lord Howe Island, Old Settlement Bay, Australia - Cyphastrea 1 metagenome | ecosystem: Host-associated > Invertebrates > Cnidaria > Coral ... | reverse complement strand
TATTTAACATCAGTTCTGTTGTTCATCATATGGTCTGGATCGTAACATCTGGATCGTTTTCTTTAAAGGGGTCTGGATCGCAGGTCTGGATCGTGGGTCTGGAACACATGTGGGCCCGGAGCTCGATCCAGACCTTATATTTTGACTCGCAGCCATATGTTTGCATGTGTATTAGTAGCGTGGTGTAGTGGTAGTTGTTGTCGTGGTTGTAGTTGTCTATCTATCTATCTGATTCTATCTGTCTACCTGCAAGCTTGAAAACGAAGCCATGCTGTGAGACCGCCTCAGTTTTTGAGTTCGACAACATCAAAAACGCAGCAATTCAGGGAGACTTCCTCAATTTTTGAAGTTGGGAACATCAAAAACGAAGCAATTCTGCGAGACTTCCTCGCTGTTTGAAATTGGCAACATCAAAAACGAAGCAATTCTGCGAGACACCCTTCAATAATGGAAAGTTGAGTGCAGAGATGACGGCCTCGTACCAATGCGTTTTGCGATTTTTCCAGTCCTTGTCTCTGAAGTATTGCGCCTGCCACGAAAAAGTGATGCCAGGTCATACAAGCGCTGCACCTGTCACACAAAATCATTTCCCCAAAACTGAAGATCTGATGCTCCAAAACGCACCCGACCTCCTAACATCTCTGATGGACATGTCTCTTGTACTGCGCCTGCCACCCGAAATGCATCTTTGCACATCCTCTGCAAATGTCCCACACCTGCCATCGTTATTGGAAATTCCACAAAACCCTAACGTTTTGCTCGCTTTTGGCAAGGTGCAAAATCCATCGCGCCTGCCACGCAAAACTACATCTGAACCTTCAAAACTGGTCCGAGCATGTGGTGCTTTTAACATTTTGACCTGGAAATGTGCTTCGCGCCACAACGGCGTGCACTTTTTCGACATGTCAGCTTCCAAAAGTGCTCCGACCCTGGTGTGCTTTGCATGTTTTGACTTGGAAATGTGCTTCGCGCCACAAGGGCGACCACTTTTTCGACATATCATCTTCCAAGCGTGCTCCGACCCTGGTGTGCTTTGCACGTTTTGACTTGGAAATGTGCTTCGCGCCACAACGGCGTACACTTTTTCGACAACTTCCAAAAGTGCTCCGACCCTGGTGTGCTGTGTACATTTTGACTTGGAAATGTGCTTCGCGCCACAACGGCGTCCAAATGTTCGACATCTCAACTTCCAAAAGTGGTCTGAGACCGTCAGTTTTTTTACACTTTTGACTTCACGTGCTTCGCGCCACAACGGCGTGCAACTTTTCATCTCTCATCTGGCCAGATGGCTCCGCACCCGCCGCTTTAGCCAGCCTACTTTTCGACCCTACAAATCATTGGAAAAACACAGTGTTTCGCCACTTTGCTACCTCTTCGCGCACCTGCATCTTCTTTCCTCTGACTCTTTCTCTTCTCTGATCTTCATTTTTCTTCTCTTCTCTTCTCTGACTCTTCCCACCTCTGCTTTTCCATCTGTCCATATTGTCGGAAGTTTGACTTCTAAACTTCCTTCGATAATTGGGGATTTGCCTCTAAAAAATTCAATAGAGTATACCGTAACCCCAAACTGGCGGTTTCGATGGTAAAATGATGATAAACCAGCGGATTTGGGGGCACCCGATTTTCAGACCCCAATCAGGCCACGTTTGATTAGGATCCTGGCCACTGAAACTGCTCCACGAACCTTGAGTTTCGACATGAACGCTGACAGACAGCGGGGCCTTGCTTAATCTTGGACAGCGGCAGAGAATAGACCTGCAGATGCGGATCCTCCAATGGCTCCCTTGCTCGACCTCAGGGACACGTTAGCCCACAGCATGCATGGATCAAAACCTACGGACCAGTGAAACTGACGCACAGAAGGGCCCCACAAGTTGCGTTTCTCAAAGCCTGCCGTCACAGCGCTCTCCACCTGTGCTAAGTTTCTCCACAAAATGCATCCCGCTGGCTGTGAGTTTTCTCAACGCCTCCACTCGCGCGAAGCCAGCTTCTTGTTTCGCATATCGCATTGCCTGCGTTGTGAATGTCATGCGAAGCCCTTCACCTCTTGTGCAGAGCTGAGCAGTTCCGTGACATCTGACCCTCAGAATGTGTTTAGCCGGCCTTCTCATCTATGACAACGCCTGCCAAACGATTGCCCACCTGCACTTGCAGTGAAGCTTCCCTTACAACCAGCATGACAATTTATAATATTGCTCTCATTGCATATCGGTGTCGATGTCTTCGCATACACTATCACTCACTGTCACTATTCTATTTGCGACATTAAAGCATTTGCTGCAAACAACAATTTTTCCACTCTGTCGCCTGGTGCACGGGCAAAGGTTCATGGTAAGGAAGGACTACCAAAACTATTTCAGTATGAAAGAACAGTGCCACTCACATCAAAGAGGCTGCCATGCGCCTCCGTGGCGGAAAGGGATGAAACGTTCAAGAGTGTTTTATGAACTCGGAAAAATCATGAAAAGTCCAGAAATTCTCATGAAAATGATGCTTGACGGCCCTCGCTTTTGTCTTCGCATGGAAAGTGGCTATGAGCCCACACAGCTCAAGCTCTGGTCACGGCAGCCATCTCTGTCACCACGGTTACGGACGATCGGACGATTCGTAAATGTTTTACCTAATATTTCTAGATGTTTGGAAGATTTTTCTGTAAATCCCAGCCTACTCTGACTGGTAGAGCTGACTGCACTGCTGATTCCTCTCACTTGGTGAGGATCTACAGCAGACCCAACAGGATCCGGATCAAGCACTTGCTCTCGATCTACCCGCTGCTGAGCCTAAAATTGCTTGGAAAACTCCAAGCCTACAATTAGCTTCAATTCACCCTAGGATTTGCCACCAAACTCACAAGCCTGGGTATCCAAACTTGCTGGCCCACTCTTCGACTTCCTTCTTCAGGGTCATCACCTCAGCGTTCTCAGGGATCGCAGCCTCGAAGTCCTTCAGCTTCTTGCCCTTCTCAGATTGGATCTTCAAGGCAATCTGACAGCATCGATCCAAGAAGTCCCCAATCTTCCTGAAGTCCTGCTCCGTGCAGCCTCTGGTGGTCATGGCCGGTGCACCAATGCGCACACCACCAGGCGACAGCGCAGAAGCATCACCGTGCACAGCGTTGCGGTTCAAAGTGATGGAAGCGGCTTCACAGATCTTTTCCACCTTGGAACCTGTGAGACCATGTGGTCGCAAATCCCACAGCAACAGGTGGTTGTCAGTGCCATCACTGGCCAACTTGTGTCCCTTGCCCATCAAGGTCTCAGCCAATGCACAGGCATTGGTTTTCACGTTCTTGGCGTACTCTTTGAACATGGGACTGTCCACCTCCAAGAGCTGTGTGGCCAAGGCACCAATCTGATGATTGTGAGGACCGCCCTGCAAGGCCGGGAAGACCGCCATGTCGATGCGCTCCTTGATATCTGGGATCTTGTCACTGTACTTGAAGAAGATCATGCCAGCACGGGGGCCGCGCAAGGACTTGTGGGTGGTGGTGGTGACGACATCACAATGCTCAAAGGGGGATGGATGCTCACCGGTGGCCACCAAGCCGGAGATGTGTGCGATGTCTGCCATCAAAATGGCACCAACTTCATCCGCGATTTCTCGGAACTTGGCAAAATCGATGACCCGAGGATAGGCGGAGGCTCCACAAAGGATCATGGCTGGGCGGAAGACCAGGGCAGATTTGCGCAACTCCGCGAAATCGATGAGGCCAGTCTCAGGGTGCACCCTGTAGGGCAAGGACTCGAAATAGATGGAAGTTGCACTGATCTTCTTCCTGGCGGTGTAGTAGCCATGGGTCAAATGACCTCCACTGGGCAAATCCAGGCCCATGACCCTGGAATGAGGAGGAAGAAGGGCAGTGTACACGGCAAAGTTTGCAGGACTCCCACTGTACGGCTGAACATTCACACCCCATTCCTTCTCATTGAGGCTGAAAGCCTTCAGTGCACGATCCTTGCAGAGATTCTCCACTTTGTCGATAACCTCGTTTCCACCGTAGTAGCGATTTCCTGGCTGTCCCTCAGAGTATTTGTTGGTCAAAGCAGAACCCAGGCACTCCATGACGGCGCGAGAGGTGAAGTTTTCGGAGGCGATGAGTTCAATGCACCTGCAGGGAGAACCCAGGGCACAAAAAATAGGAAGCAACAATACTAGGATGCCATGTAGAAATGTAGAAACAAGGAAGGTGGTCAAAAAGGGATACTTTCGGTACCTTACCACGCACTCCTAAGCCATTAGAGGGACCAGTAATGATTTGCTCAGCTAGACCAGTTCCCCCACCTGGTCTGTCGTGCCTTTTCCTGTTGCACCAGTTGATGCATGAGTGGATCAGCCTCGGACAAGGGCCGGTTGCCCGGTAGGGCCGGGCGGTTCCCCTTGGTGCCGGTGGTGATACCCTGGGCAGAGACCATAAACTTGGCATCAGCCTCAACAGCCTGGAAGGCCGCGGCTTGGGAATCGTTGATCTTCCCCAAACCTTTCAAGATGCCAACCACCACCTTCTCCAGGTTCAAGGTGTAGAAGTGCAAACCAGGTGCTCCACCCTCCAGCAACTTGCGGCACATGTCCACACCCTCACGGATACCAAACTCCTGCAGTTCAGCGGGGATTACGTATGAAGGAAAATTGGAGGCCTGGCGTTTGGGTTGAATTTTGTTCATATCCTGATTTTGGGTTGGACCCATTGGATATAGTTACGAAGGTTTTTCATATTTTTGACTTCTGGCTGGTCATATGCGTCATATCCCCCATCTCTTTACTGGTCCTATCCCCATGTTTGGTTATTGTTGTTTCATGTTTTTCAATTTGTAAGACCATGATAAACGACCATGGAACTGCAATGGGCTTCCCAAGTTTGAGACGGCCCCATGTTGGAAGATGTTGGACGGGGAACTGCCATCAATTGCAGATCTTTGTGAGTTGCAAAGCTTTGATTGTTGTCACTTCTTCTATGTATACATATTATATACATATATATACAGTATATATATATGTATATACTATACACACAAAAAAAAAATAGGTGGGTCCAATATGTATCGCCATGGTTGGCTGGTTATCCCCATCTTGGTTGGTGATAACATTATTACATATATCTATGTGTATATATATATATATCATATATATCATTCTCTTCGTTGGTCATACGGGTTTGTCCAATAATAGTGGGGGGTCTACCCCAAGTTATGACCATTAAATAATGGGGAAAATAATGATGAACCAATGGGTTTGGGGACATCCCAACTTTTGCTGCTATGTGAGTGATACATACAGTAATACTTATGTGTATTTATATATATATCTTTATATTTCTATATCAGCTATGTCCCCATTGTGGTTATATATTGTATATATATAATATATATAATTATATATATATATACATCATATATCCATGTCTTTCTTGCTCATTTCCCAGCTCCCAGCTCGGTCCTTGAAGGCCTCATCGGAGGTGTTGGCCTTCTCAGCCCGCTCCAAGAGACCCTCCGGCAAACGGGTCTTGCAGAGCTCGGTCATGCGTTTCAGGCCACCCAAACCATTGAGACCTGGGAAAGGCACCAAGGGCACCAGGGGCACCAAGGGCGCAACAGGGCGCAACAGGGCGCAACAGGGCATTCCATTGGGGGGATTCGATTGGATTCGATTGGTATGTTGCTGTTGAGCTGCACATGATGCCAGGAACGATGGGAACCTTGATGTCATATTTGCGGCACTCTTCGACGAAGTCCAAGAAGACCTTCAGCCGTACCAGTGTGATGGCACATGATGCATCTGCTCAAATAAATATCACCAGCATCAACTGACAAAAAGGCCACAAACATCAATCAACAGGACACAAATGGCAAATTTACGACACAAATGGCACCTGGGCATCCAGGAACATCTGAGTAATCACAAAGGCAGCTCCCGCATCGACCTTTTCTTTCATGTACACCATCTCCTTGTGAAAGTTGGCATCGCGGCAAACGGTGACAACTTCCTTGTTGTTCTCATCTTTCACCACACGGGCGCGACGCTTCTCACTTGCACTCAAAGCGGCAACTCCCCCTTCAACCACCTCGATATTGTCAGGGTGGCCTTCAGGATAGCCGGCCACTGAAATGGAGAAGTAATCTCCATGGTTCTTGCGGATGAACTTCACCAGGTCCAGGGCACTGCTGAAGCCACCTTCAGTAGCTGTCCACTTTTCCTGACCACGGGGGGGATCACCTCGCAGGGCCACGATGTTGCGCACACCCAGTTGCCTGCACTCCTTCAGAGCGTTGCCGGTCATTTCGGAGCTCTGGTTGGTGCAGGTCAAGTGCATGTTGGCCACGGTGCCAAACTCGTTCTTGGCAGCTGACGTCAACTTCAAGGTCAGTTCAGAAGTTGAGCCCCCAGCACCCCAGGTGAAATCCGTAAACAGGGGGCCCAAGGCCTCGGTCATCCATGTCACAAGCAACATGTGGTATCCCAAGATGTGAAAAACAATAAACAACATCAACATACATCAAGAACTGTCAAAACTGCGAAAAGTTCAGGACGCATCCTTGGATTAGAATCTCGAAAAATGTTGCTGCTTGCAGCTGGATCGCTTTCATTTTCACGATTCGCTTTCGCAAGTTCTCGACACCCTCGGGAGTCTTCGGTGGGAAATATTCGAAGGAGAACCAACCTGACCGGGAGGCCTGATGGCCATCAAAATCAAGTCTACAGCAATATATTGTCATATATTGTTATAGAATTGAATATATTATCATTCACTGTATTGATTGCTTGGCACTGAAATCACGCAAGGGACAATGAAAAGAATTTGATGCAGGTATCGTGCAAACTGCATGCACTTCATTGCTCTATTTCAGCATATTTCAGCATCTGTCTGCTTGCCTGATGGTACCTTTGCCACAAGCTCATCAATCTTGTGATCATCTGCAAAGGTTTGCGCCATTGCGAACCCTGACTAATCGACCAAAAGTGTACAGGATACTTGATTTGCGTGCTACGTGGCTGCAGGCAGGCTTCTAGTGGACAGCATGATCTTAAATGCCAGCACACAAGTTTGCACATGTTCTCAAAAAACCTGAAACATGTAATGTTAACAGTTTCAAACGGCGCCGCAGCACAAGACTGTGCTGTATTTTTTACAAAAGGCATGGAACTACGGACGTCTTAGGAATTCCACGAGTGCCAGGGCTTTGCCAGCATTGCAGTTCTGCATTGCCGCTTTCATGTGGTCCTGAATGCAAGCTCCCAAGGCTAGCAACTAATATGCAAACTGCACACACAAAGGAATCAAGCTGGTTTTCTATGGTTTTCTCTCATCTGTGCCAATGGATGCATCTGAGCCACTCCTTTGCAGATTCACAAGTTCTTCACCAGCAAGCATCGTTGGCACATTTGCCAGATATGCAAATCTTCGCGGGATCTGTGAAAGATTGCACTGCACACTTTGGCGGCCACACGGCTTCATTCCAATTGCATTTATAACCTGCGAAGCCAAAGGATCCCACCATCCCCCAGAGCTGCAAACGCATCAACTTGTGACAACGCAGCGGTTTCTTCCAATGAGAGTCTCAAAATTTCTCAATTTTTTCCAATCAGATTTATTGTCTCAGGCCGCCACCAATACCAGATTGAACAGTGTAAGTCTGTCCACATTTCTCTTCCAGTGAGACGCCACAGAACGGCACGTAGTCCATGGAGCTGCAGTCCAGCTTCCCATCTTTGCTCTGCCAGCGTCCCACCATTTCTTTGGTGACTCCAGGTGCTTTCACCTTTGGGGAGTTCTACAGCGCTTCGGAAGTTCGAAATATCGACATATCAAAGAAAGATCGATTTGGCAACGAAACGTTTTTGAAAACGGAAAAAGCTGCCGTCTGTATCATCTGTCTCTAGTGATTTTTTCGTTTATTCACACTGCGCTGGAAATGGTTCCAGCCCTTCAAGGAGCCTGGAGCTTCACACCATCTCCACTCTGTGCCACAGAATCTTTGGCTCCTGTCACTCGATAGCATAACGTGTATTCACCTGCACGGCTGGCGTCTCATGAATCGAACTAGGACAAGAAGGACTCAAGCCACCGGATAAACTTGTCGTGCCATGTCCAAGGCACAACCTTACCGTCACAAGGATTCAAGCAAGGAGATTGAACAAGTGAAACCAGCAGCAGAGACTTTCTGTCCGGCCTGTTTTGGTGATGGTGAACATCGCATGCCCGGCGCCCATATCTTTGTCCGGTGTGGCTGCAGCACAGTCAGAGGAATCTGAATGGACAAAGACCTCAGAAAAACCACACCCAAGTTCGTTTTACAGTTCTTAGGGGGCTCACTATCAAATGCCCTGCGGTCAAATTGTGTCATGTTCAAATGGCGGTCCAGTACATTTGTTTCAGTGTGGCACAAGATCCACCATGGCACACTAGTTGCTGAATAGGCACTGCTCGGTCTCCTGGACCAGAGCCCGTCAAACTAATCACTGTTGGAACATTCACAGTGATCACACTTGGTGAGATGCCCTTGGATCAGGGTCAAAAAAGGATGCTGAAGGATCTTGAAGCGAAACAAAAAAAGCTCGGAAATACAGTGGATACAATGCTGACTGCTAAGGCTGCCTCCGTGTTCCTCGTCCCATGCAATCATTTCTCATGTATGTCCTACACAGAATTAGACTCCTTAGCTTACTATAGATTGTTAATATCCTGACATACAAAATCAGGTGTTCTCAGACGTCCCTTTTTTGGGCCCAAAGTCTCATCCAAGAAACAGTGATGGTATCCTGACTAGTCGTGGTGGTTTCCAAAACCTGCACTGTGGATCACTGTGGCCCATTCGGACCACTTGACCACCCAGCGGTCCAAAGTGAATGTCAAACAGCTGGATTTGGGTCAAAATTTCAACTGGGTGCCTTGATTTGGATGACTCCCTCCTTGGACTTCTGCTCAACGGAGTCGCTGCCACTGGGAGATTGATAGCAAAGTTTGTAGTCCCCAATCTTACCTGCCAGTTTTGAGCAGCAAAATGGAACCCAGCTTGAATTTGTTTCAGCTCTCACAGCCCAGCCTGAGGATGGAATTGTAAAGAGTCCTCTACCCGAATCGTCCAGGACTACTTTGGGTGTCGCATCGCTACAGGCCTGAAGTCGGCGAAGGCGGCGAAGTTTTCAAGTTGTCAACTGCTTTGGCTGGTGTGGAATCATCGGAATCACGTTCCCATCGTTCCCCAGGGCCCCACCATCCCCACCTTGTCCGTCGGAATGAAAATTGCTTTGCCTGCACTCGATGCTCCTTTCAATGTAATCGCAGTCGTCACTCCCTTGGTGATGGAACTGCGACCTAAGCGTCGTAAAACTGCGATACGTGGCAAGGCCTGTCAGAAGAAAGCAAATGCCTTGCTAGAAAAACGTTTTGAATGTGACTATTGCTGCACCTGACAAAGAGTTGCGGTATTGAGGATCTCTTGCTGAGCAGGGCACTTGCTGACTCGATGACGGATTCAGGCGTTGCAGCTATGACATCCAGCTTTACGCCCACCTGCAGCAGAGATCTGGACATGAGGTATGGAAATCTCATGCAGAGCACGCGGTGACCTGCACCTCTGTTCCATTGACCTTCCTTTGTCGCAAGAGATGTCTGCCACGATCTGAGCCGTGTCTCCCTGCCTGTTCCGCTATGGTACCTCCTGCTACAGGCTTCAGACATAGCCGAAGATCCTCAGTCTCCTGCCAAAATCGAAAGAGGGAAACACTTTCCAGCACAACATGAAATTAAAGTGGGAAAAGAACAACCATCCATAGCTCCTTCTCGATAGAAATCACTGCTTTGCCACCTTTACCCACTACTGCCGCGTCATCGTCCTGGATCACATCTCTTTTCAAAGATTGAAAGGAGCAAAGTCTGAACACTGCAATCTGATGACTAGAACTGGAGGTTTGCTCCTAAATCTTCAGACAAACCCATGTCCATCATGTCCCGGTGCAGACATCATGTCTTTCTAGACATGACAAGGCCAATGCACTTCCAAGGGGCCGTCACTGATGCACATGGTCCGCTGGTAAAGTAGACCTTGTCACCGGAACTTGCACCTGTGGAAATCAGGCACATGCAATAGCCAGTGTATTCTCCACTTGGCTTTTTGGCCTTCCCTCAGAAAAGCACCATCCAAATTCAAGGTATCGCTAGCTGATAGCTTCCCAAAGTAGCGCACAAGGCTGTCGTGGCATCCATTCAGACTCTAGAACAGTCCAATTTGATGCACTGGCACCCCACTCAGATTGCACCTGTGAAGGAGATCTGGGTGGCTTTGCCAGCCTGTCAAGATGACTTTTGTCACCTCCAAGCTCTGCTTGTTGGTATCGGCATGGTGGCCTTTGCCATCTGCCTCTTGTCTTCTTGACTGTTCTCTGCTTACGATATTGTGTTACCAGGGGGAGACAGTAGATCTGGCAAATAGATGCAAATGGCATATAGTATCATACTATAGTATATAGTATCATACTAGTAACATGCTATTTCACCTCTGGTTTTAGGATAGCAACAGCCCTGCAATGTCTTCCTGTCCTTCGCTGCCAAGAGGCTGAGATGGAGGTGGGAGAGATGCTAATGCCTCTTCCTACACCTCTCTGAAAGCTTGCCGCCAGTATCCACAGGGTGACAGCATTCGTTAGTGCCTCAGAACACAAGTGACGTTTGCGCGAAGAGTCATGACGTTCCTGCTCTGTGATCACACGTTATTCACCTACTTATTCTTGCAACTGAGACCATTGCCATGAAATGTCCAAAACTATCGAGAAATGGCGTATGCAACCAACAGTTGGATTACGTTGGCTAGCTGCATGCCAGCCTTGAGCCAAACATGGCTTCAAAGGACAAGTCCCTCAAATTCTTCCACTGGGTGGGCTAGTCTGTATGAAACCAGCACAAAGCAGCAAACCAAGATGGGCTAGCTGGAGATCAACTGAGTGCGACCAGTGCAGTCACATCATTGAAAGAGGTATATGGTATATAAATGGCGAACAAATACAAAACATATGCAAACGCTTATCCACCATCCCGCCTCGTTCATGCAGCACCAACGGATTTGCGAGGAAATGATTCAAATATGCAGCACTAGAATATGAAATGTAAAATACTTTGGTTCCATCAGACACAAATAAGAGTCGTATAAGCTGAAAGTACGCATGGCCTTTTGATGCAGACAGTCATCAAGCCAAAACTACATCAGTTGAGTATCGCTCCAAAGTGAAGGACTTCTGCAACTGTGACATCCACTGCAGTCCTTTCAATGCTTTGCTTGTCCAAACGCCACCTTGGTGGTGCTGCCAGGTGCTCCAGTCACCGCCTGCACGATCGGCGCCAAGGACATCATCGAGGTTTCATGTTGATTTGTTGATTGATCTGTGTGTTTCCATCCTTGTTGGCGAGTCTTTCCCATAGTCTACACCTCGAGTTGCAGATTTTGTCAGGTCTACGGAGTCTACGCTTTGTGTCTAGAAAAATCCAGCTAAATTTGTTTAGGCTCTCGCTCAATGGATGTGACAAGCACCATCTGCAAGCCCAGCACGGAACAGAAGGCGACATCCTGCAGAGGTTTGTGCGAGAGACGCTGAGATGTTCGTGAACGGGCTGCCCTGACCAGCATCGCGGCCAAAATTCTTCAGTTGGGCAGGACGCACCAAGTTGGACAGAAATTTGTGTCGTTCCAACTGACCATATATAAAGGCAACAGCTGCCTGCTAATCCTTTATCATTCCACCACTTCTGTAGAAAACACGCAAACAGTTTGTCCCATTCTATGATTCTATTGAAGTTCATCTGGCGCTCTGCAGTACTCAGAATTTCCCTGAATCTGGACACCTCCATAAGTCCGCGGAAAGTTTCACGCATCTCATCTTCCAGGATGAAGGACGGCAAATGAACAACAACTGTTCCACCCCTGCCCGCGTCATGCTGTGCATGCGACTGCAAAAAATCCAAACTGAAAATCATCAACAACCTGCAGGTTGGTTCATACAACAGAATTCCATCCAGAAATCAGTTTGGTTAGTTTATTTCATTTGTGGGATTCGGGATGGTCAACAGCAGGGATCTTTGCCCAGGTCCCAGCCTGAACGCAGCAATGTATGGAGCAGCGTTCCTGCAGAACTGTTCGCAATCAAAGATTTGTTTGCCAAATTTCATGATGCAAAACACTTACCGAAAACAACATTGCATCCATCGCATACCGTCAGTCCGAAACAATGAGAGCCAATCGCCCTCTGCCTGTCCAAAACATCAAATAGAAATGGAAATGCATTGTTCAATGTGGTGCAACACGCCTTGAAGTTTTCCGCAAAAAATGCTGGCCAAGCACTCAAACCAATTTTGGTTCCAACCCCGCCTCGCGGTACACATGAGCCTTCTGGGGAGGCACCAGGCGAAGTGCTTCTAGCGGAAATGGTAGATCCGCCTTTTGCTGTTGGCCAGGATTGACCGAAGATCAGTTGCAGCAAAGTAATCAGAATTGGCTGGCCTTCGGAAAAGTGAACGGTCCTTGCCCAGTGTAAGTGCAAACAATAATTTCACTGAACACTGAAGTTTGCAACTAACATGAATTCAATGCAAAGGTTCCTGTCTCATAAAGAGGAGTTCCTTCAACCTGGCGTGCTCTCGTTGTCATCAACTACCACGATTTCCTGTTTTCATCAATACAAGGCCTCTTTCGTTTGATCCTCCTCCACTTCCACTCCAGCTGCGAGCAGGTCAGATCGAAGTCTTTGATTTTCTTCTTGTAGCCTGACAAAACAAAAATCAAAACAAGAAACGATGCAATTCACAGGGACCATCCAAACTTCATAAACAAAACGATTCAGAATTCAGAACAACATTTTGCGTTTGTTTTTTTGTTGTATTAAATGCATGTGGAAATTTACCAAACACAAAATCCGTCACAAACCCAAGCTAAAAACAATCAGAAGTGCCACACCTGGAAACTTGTCTTTGCAAGTTTTCGTTTCCCACCAATCGATGGGCGGAAATCTCCGGTTTGGGCTGAGCCCGCCGTATTACGCGGCGAGCTGCACAAGCAACAATGCAATACGATCCTCTGGCGCCAAAAGTTGAATTCACACTCAATAATGCATTTGATTTTAAATTTCAAGTAAAATGTCATGAGAGTAAATTGCATCTCCTGGATGGAAATTCCAATGACGTGGGATAATGTCCGGCCGCACATTCCCCCCACATCGGCAACATACGGCTGAACGTGGCGGCCAGTGGATTTCCGTCTCTCCACATGGCGCCAAAATCATGTTCGACGGGAAGTAATGAAATTTTGGCAATGACAATAGATACTTAACATGAAACAACCTCACATAAATTTGCAAAACCAATCAACATATCGGAATGGTGATGTTTGAAAAAAAAAACACACATTGAACATTTTGACTTTTGCGTGCGATGCATGAGTCCCAAACCCATGGTCTTTCCAAATCGCAACCCAGGTTTGATGGTGGCAATTGCTACGCGCATCCATCAAAAACAAAACGTGCAACTTTGTGTTTCCGTGAGCATCAAAAGCATGTGAGTAAATGGCGGTTTCTGTGGAATACTCTCCTAAACAACACATGCCAAATCATCCAAATCTAGCAAATTTTCCATGCCACGTCCCGTTGCGTGGCAAACAATGTTTATTTCAATCGCCATCGAACGGTCGAAATTGTGGTTCCATGAACCGAACAAGACATGGCAAACAAATCGTGTGAGTTTTGCCTGCCTTGAAGGCGCCCAGACGTTTTTTGTTGGCGCACATGATCCGGAAACAATTGCAATAATTATGCGACGGAAGTTTAGAAGTCAAACTTCCGACAATATGGACCGATGGAAAATCAAAGGTGGGAAGAGTCAGAGAAGAGAGAAAAGAAGAAGAGAGAAGGTCAGAGAAGAGAAAGAGTCAGAAGAAAGAAGATGCAAGCGCGGGAAAAGGTAAAAAAGTCGCGAAACACTGCGTTTTTCGAATGATTTGTGGTTCCGGAGGGTCGAAAAGTAGGTTCGCTAAAGCCGCGGGCGCGCCGCCGTCTGGCCAGATGAGAGAAAAAATTTCACGCCGTTGTGGCGCGAAGCACGTGAAGTCAAAAGTCCACTTTTGGAAGTTGAGATGTCGAACATTTGGACGCCGTTGTGGCGCGAAGCACATTTCCAAGTCAAAATGTACAAAGCACACCAGGGTCGGAGCACTTTTGGAAGTTGTCGAAAAAGTGTACGCCGTTGTGGCGCGAAGCACATTTCCAAGTCAAAACGTACAAAACACACCAGGATCGGAGCACGTTTGGAAGTTGAGATGTCGAAAAAGTGGTCGCCCTTGTGGCGCGAAGCACATTTCCAACTCAAAATGTACAAAACACCTCAGTCCGAGAACTTTTGGAAGTTGACATGTCGAAAAAAATGCACGCCGTTGTGGCGCGAAGCACATGTCCAGGTCAAAATGTGCAAGTGAAACGGCGCACGGCGAGCTGTCTTTTTGAACCTGGGCCTCGAAGGTTATACACAATTATTGTGCATGCCATGAATGACAATGTGATTTCACATGTCACTGAAGGTTGTTCTCGAAGCGTCCCATGAGCCCACACTTCTCGATTTGTGCTGTGTGTCATCCTTGTGCAGTGGTCATGCAACAGTACTGAAGGCAAGAAATACTGACCTAAAAGTTTTGCACTCCTTCTTGGACTGGTGAGTTTTAACTGCCCAATCCACATCCGTCCGTCTGTTTTGTTCACCAACACTGCACTTCACACATCTCATGCAAGAGAAAACGTTGGGCTTTGGGTTTACCCGGCAACCCCACTTCACATCTCATTTATCACTCTACGAAGGCCATTTCTCGGAGTTCGTTTGCGTAGGCCTGGAATCTCTCAGGGATGAGAATCTCAGGATGGTCCTTTGTCGATCTGCAATTCTTTCCAGTCTGTCCCTGAGCTGTTGGAATAGTCTGATCCTTGGACCCCTTTCCCTACACTACACGTAGTTTTGGTAAGGTGAGGGTCTCAAGATCCATTGCGTGGACGCCAAACACGCGAAACATCTCAAACGTAAAATGTGGACTCCACGGCAAATTCGAAAACATCTGAACTTCCAAAAAAACATCAACCAACATCATCAAAAAGCAAACTCTGGAAATGCAAACTGGAATGACGGCTGAAGCTGAAACCACTCGAAACTTCCCTTTTTTCAAACAGGTTGGTGGAGCACAGCGCGTTCCCATTCAATGGGCAGCTGTTTCCATCCTTCCAGAAAAGTTTCAAGGCCATGCGTAGTTAGCACGGCCACAAGTTCGTGGTGCTATCGTTCCAACAGTCTGCCCAACCAAAGCGTTGCATGTAAGATTCCAAGCTGTCATGTCACATTGACCTCAAGAGTGTCTCCCCAACTTTAGGAGAAGTATATGGGGTCTATGCAGCTTTCACCAAGGTGATTTATCGTACCTTTTTTTCTTGGGACCTTCAAATGACTTGGCAAGTTCCTTCTCACGATCCCTCGCCTTGACAAACTCCGCACAGGATTCCACCAACCCCTCCAAGACCGTAGGTCAAGATCAGTGAAAGAAAAACCTGTCCTCCAGCAAGAAAGCCTTAAAGTCCTCGTTGGTCAACCTGATCTGCCTTAGCGTTCTGCTTCTTAGGGCGCCACTTCAAGCCCAGTGACAACCTCGCCTTTGCTAATGCAGAGGAAAGCTATATTTTGACTGCCATCAATGGCCACTTCATCGTCGAGCGTTTCGTTGTGAGCGCCTCATTCAATCTATTGTCTGTTCCTGCAGTCAACGCCAGTTCAAGTGTCTTTCTATCCCTTCCAGATGCCAACCAACCAAAAGCATGCAAACAGTGACTTCCATCATCCTTGAAGAAATAAGGAACCTCACTAAGTCCCAGCCTCAGTGCAAACCATCGGCAGGATTCTAATTCCCATCCGGCCAAAACATCTGTCCTAAAGCGCTCCCCAAAAATCACCAGCAGCTTCTTAACCGAAACCAAATAGGTCTCTAACTTCAGTTCCCTCCTCAATGTACTCCAGCGTTAAAATGATAGTCTCGAAGTCGTTAAATAACCTGTGCTGCTCTTCCCATCCCATAGCGGCATTTCTATATGCTTCATATAGCTGCCCAACCCGCTAGTGCTGGCCCCAGCACTGCTTCGGCTGTGCCTCTACCGCACAATTCCGCAGACAACCAGCCTAGAGCAGCAGGGGTAGCACCATCTGCTGCACCACCAGATGAGCCAACCAAAGCTGATGCACCGATCAGTAAAGTTGAAGCACAGACACTTGCAGCAGTCAGGCCTCCACCGCCGCCCGCCAGGAGAGCCCGACCCACAAGAGGTTACCCCGGTGTCCGGTGCTGTTTCCTCGGCCTCGAACAAAGCATGCCATGACACCAAAATTAAAGGACCGGATAACCCCACAAGTCAACTTCTTCCAACAAGCAACAAAAGAAAGGCAAAGACGGCATGGGGTAAGCAAGAAAGAGAAAAGAGATGGTGAAGGATTGGTGTGGAGTA
>Ga0126342_10010586_pt1 | contig 16505 bp, 17 predicted proteins | sample Cyp1metagenome_FD_92528 | JGI IMG/M metagenome (GOLD analysis project Ga0126342, IMG submission 92528) | Coral microbial communities from Lord Howe Island, Old Settlement Bay, Australia - Cyphastrea 1 metagenome | ecosystem: Host-associated > Invertebrates > Cnidaria > Coral ... | reverse complement strand
TTCGGGGCGATTCGGTTCAAGCAACCTACCGATTCATGTTTGATTCGATTTTTAATTATTGTTGTGTTCCGGTTCCTTAAAATCCTGGTCGATTCAATCCGATTCGATTCCAAACGGTTCGATTTTTTCCGATTCCGGACCGGTTCGGTTCCTTATGTGCAGCGGTTTAGATTCCTGAACCGTTTTGGAACCATCCTGTATATATATATATATATATATATATAATATTAAACCAGTTGAACTACCCATTCACATCCATTAATTAATGATACATTCATTACATATCATATATAAATGGTATTAATATGTATTAACCACTTAATTGATATAACGAACCATCATTCATATTTATTAACCAACATGGTATGGTTCAACTATAAATCTACACCCAAATCATCCATTTTTTTGAGGATGTTCGATTATAAATCATCCATTTTGGGGTACCTCCATTTTAGGAACCCCATTATATATATATACACATATAATGAACCATCAAGATCATTAACCATATAATAACCATTAATATTAACCATTTTTAATCAGTAATTAACCAACCAAGTACTCATATATATATAGACATAACTATGGAAAATCATCATTTTTAATGGATAAATCAACTATTTCTATGGCCAAGCAGATATATATATAGTATACACATAATAAATTATTCAAGATCATTAACCATATAATAACCATATATTAACCATTATTAATCAGTAATTAGCCAACCAATTACTCATATACCATCTGGTTATTTAACATAGCCATGGAAAATCCCTTATAAATGGAGGTTTCTAGCTGGGAAAATCATCTATCAATGGGCTATTTTCCATGGCTATGTTAAAAAACCAGAGGGTAATAAATTAAGTACGCATATATAGAAACATAACTATGGAAAATCACCATTTTATTGGATAAATCAACTATTTCTATGGCCAAGCAGATATATATATATATATAATATCAGCCCAACGGAATCCAGGCGGCCAAAGACGCCTTGGCCATCGCCCATCACCTGGGTGAACAGCTGCTGACGGCCTTCGCAGCCTTGGCCTTGGCCAAACTGCAGGCGACGGTGAGTTTTCACCGTGGGAACTGGGGGAAATTCGACCAGAAATGGAGTTTGATGTGGTTTAAGAAGGATAATAAGATGAGAATAAGATGTGTATATAATTGAAATATATGATTATATAAAATTATATAATTACTGTATATAATTGTATAATAAGAGGAGATCAATTCTTAGGACATGTTTGTCAATTCTGAGAGCAGCTGTACAGTTGAAGTGGAGGAATTCAATCCTTGATAATGATGTTTTTTTGACACAGAAATAGCCAACATTTATCACGAAGAAATAGTTCGCAATGAGGATGGGGATATTGGAAAGGTCAGCGGTTTTGTAGGGTTTTGCCATGTTCCTTTAGATCCGCGGTCGCAGGTTCTGTCGAAGGATTCCTTGAAGCTGGCTTGGGACAATGCTTTCCAGGCTGACTACGGGTGGTGCAGGTGTGTGTTTTTCAGTGATCACTTGCAAGGGCAAGATTGAAAGCCGCCGAGTTCTTTCAGACGTATTCAGAACACATGCAAGACAGACCCAAGAATCTTGAGGTCCAGGATGGTTCGGGGGGCTTTCCACACCACTGGATGCGTGGTTGGCCAAGTCCCCAAAAAGGCAGCCGAGATTTTCTCGCTCGCTGGGCTACCAGCAGATTTGGCATGGAGTTTGGAAGTGCCGCTTGGGTGCAGCGCGCTTTGTGGCAAGTTGGGGATTGCTTTCAGTGTCTGAAGATGGGGTATGTCCAATGGTTACCCTCTGGCAAACATACAAAAAGCGAACTGTAAAATCACCATATGCTATTAATGGGTAAATCAACGAAGCAAATCACCATTCTCAACAGCTTTTTGTATGTTTACCAGAGGGTAATTATGTGAATTGGGAAATGATGTCAGCCGATGTCATTGGAATTGGGGATACCATATTTTCAGACAAACCCAGGACGCTGCTGTTTTCAACATACATCTGGGTAAATTATAACGACCTCACTGCGACCTCACTGGAATCATGGTGAGTGAGGGAAATCATCCCCAAATGGCCTTAATTCAGGTTAGTGAAATATTATAATTTACCCAGATACATGTGTTTTCACTAGATTTATCGTCCATGTTTTTCAGTTTGCAATGATGAAACCAGATTTCCCAGAAAATGTTTGAGATGCGCGTCTCAACCAAGAAACCTGTGTTTGTTTGTAGGCAACACATCGTCATTGTGGCATGTATAAGTATTGATAATGCCCCCATCGTAGTGCATGGAATAAGACATGATTTGCAGATGAACATACCTTTATAAATCCTCCAGGTAACATGCGTAACAGGCCTTGACATTTGACTTAATGCACCTTGGATAGTACACAACTTAATCATTTTTGTTCATCACCTGCGATGTCAAAATTGATATTGGTACATTGACGATAGCCACTTAGACCTATAGTTTCTTTTCCATAAAACTATAAGAATCATGTATCCAGAGTATGATATTGTGTATGCCTATTCCTATGTTCCAAATTGTGCCTATAAGTCCTTGCATCATGAACATCAACATTTCTTATCATTCATATTCAACATTCTATAAGTCTATTTTTTTTAAAAAAAAAATATACTATTATTAATTACCATTGAAAACATGACACACCATCATAATTAATATTACTACTATAATATATATATATATATATATGTACTACTATCAACATCTTACCATGATATTAATGTATCTTTATTCATTTTTTCACAGCGTTGATCTCCGGAGATCCAGCCGGAGATCCAAGGCAAGGTTTCGCCCTGTACCACTTGGGCTACAAAGACGATGCGGCCGGGAAGCCCTGGAACCCCTGGAACCTGAAAAGATCAGGGCTGAAGTTCGGTGAGAAGTTCGTTTCTCACAGAACTCACGGGTTACATGACAAGACATTCGACATGACAAGGCTGTTCAATTTGATGTATTATTGATGTGAATATATATATATATATATATATATATTTGGACCTTGTGAAAGGGGGATTTTGTTCGATATGGAACTTCTCAGCCATGGCGAGGTCGAAGCTATTGAGAAAGCCAAAGCTGCTTTCCAACAGGCTTCGAATGGTGCTGCGGTTCTTCTCCACCGTGAAGTGGGTGACACGCTGGTGAGAAGTGCATCATTCTGACATGTTTTTCTACACCCACAAAAAATCCACTTTGATAGGATTTTCCATTCTAGATCATCCATTTTGGGGGGTACCTCCATTTTAGGAACCATACATATATATATATACATACTGGTTGGTGGTTTGGAACATGGCTTTTATGACTTTCCATTCAGTTGGGAATGTCATACTTCCAACTGACTTTCATATTTTTCAGAGGGGTAGGGCTCAACCACCAACCAGTCATCCAGGCGCCCTCCAGCGAGAGTTCAAGCCTCATCCAGCGAGACATCCAGCAAGTTAGCCTTTGATTTAGTCTGAAATCACTGGATTTAATTGGAATATGATGGGTATATAATGGGATTGCAAAAAAAAATCACTGGGTACATCATATCACTGGCAATTAGTTGGCTATATGATGGGATATGATACTTTTTGATGGTTACTCTCTGATGATGATTTTTGGCAGTTTGCGGAAAAACACCAGGCTGTTAATAGGTAAATCCTCGAACTCAATGGACCTAACATCCCATTGACAAACCAGAACATGTCATAAGAATTGGTGGTACCCGGCCTGGTTATGACTGTTACATAGCCATGGGATTAAGCCATGGCCCTAATCGAAATAGATGGTGAACAACTGGGTTTACCGAACTTAATAGCCATGGGTGGATTTTCCATGGCGAACTGTTAGTCATAACCAGATGGTAGCTGTTAAGGACTTAAGGAAACATGCCGTGGCTTAGACCCATGATTTCATTGGAGAACCGGCAGCTTTCCCAGGTCATCTGCGCCGTTGCGATACGACTCTCAAGCAGATGCAGGTGCCCCCTTTTTTAGGGGAAGCAACGACTACTGAGTAAACCCATGTAAATGCTATAGGTGTTTAGGTTTCTATGGTTCAGTTCTGGGGAATTGCCTTTCGCAAAAACCTGCCGCATGTGGTATGTTTTGCAGGGAAGTCAGTTGAGATAGTCGAGGTTAGCCATAAAAGCAGCCACATGGCTTTGCCTCAAAGATAGGAAGTGTTCAAGAAATGAACATGGTTTGGCGGATTTTGCAGCACTAGACATGCAGATGGTCTTGCATCGCACTTTCACAAGGTCACAATAGGTTACCTCTGGTAATTTAACATAACTATGGGAAGTCACAATTTTGTGTGGGTAAATCAACTATAAATGGCCATTTTCAATAATTTACCAGAGGGTACATGTCTTTATACTGGGCTGTGAAAACATGGTTTTGAATGGCGACAGAATGGGCATCCAAGTTTCCGCAAGCGGAGGAGAAGCGAAGAACCGTTGAGGCTGACATTGAGCCTGAGCAGGCCCTTTTGTGTGGCTACGGCAGATGGCTAAGAGGCAAAAGGTTTTGTAGAGGGCATGGTTTTTGAATGTTTTTGATATGTTTGTTTAGTCATGTCCTCAGAGAAAAAAACTATAGTCACTAGTCGCTTACTTGATTTGTTTGAGAAACCGACACGTCCTACCTTTCTGTTTGAGCCAGCTAGTGAGGTCATAACATCAAAGATACCTCCTGATCCTGTTGGTGACACTGGCTCACCTGTAAATCATGGATTGTACCATTATAACCAAATATTAAGCTATGGCTATAACATGCTATAACCCTTTTTTTTGGTTTTCATTAGTTTGATTCCAATTGTCTCAACCATATTCCAATGTTTCCTTGCTCAACCTTTGGTTACAAGTGTCTAACCACACGAATGTGTTACGTCTTAGTAAAACATGAAACCCACATGGCTACGAGTCATAACCCCATGGCACCCAAACGGTACCCGAGTTTAATAGATGGTATATCTGGATGTATATTCCCCAAAAGATGCTTAATGGATGTGTATTCCCCCAGTCATATGCTAATTCCAGTAATTCCATAGGTAACTTGACCCATCCCCAAAGTGTTCCCCGGGCCATCCCCTTGGCACAGGAGTCGCTCCCAGCCCTGCGGATGCCTCCAGTGCTGGAGACGCAGCCGCAGCGCCGTGAGCGGCGCGCGGTGCAGGTCGGGAGTCGGGTGGTTTTTTATTTTCCCTTTGGAAAATCCACCATGTGGGGAATCTATAGTGAATATGTTTTTCATTTTTTGGGGACCCCTTAAGCGAATCCAAGTCATGTGAAGAATGTGGAAAACCCATGAAAACCCATGAAACACACTTTGAAAACAAAAATAAAATACATCAACCCAACATTGAAAAAAAAACAAAAAACAACAAAATTAAAGGAGGATTAGAGGATTCAAGTAAAGACTCTAGATTCCTGCTATCTCCTGCAGCTTTTCTTTTGGAAGCTTTGGACGTCTCCAAGTTGTTCCCATCCCAGGACTTATCATTGCTTCATGGCCGAGAACTCGTACAAGCGCAGTTGACTAAGATCATGGAGGACCCTTCAGATCCTTCAGGTTCAACATCACAAGTACTGTACAAAAGATTCCCAACAATCATCAAAAATAAAAAATGGATGTGACAATGGTCCCAAACTCCAAGATATTTGGTGTTCCAGCTACTTGGGTTATGAAGTTATGATATAGGTATGGGTCAAAACCTACTAATCATGTGGTATAAGGGATGACCATCAACCTTGAGGTTCACTGGGGGTACAGGGTTTTGACCCACATCCATATGGATTATGTTAAGGACAATCTAACTTTAGTTGTTCTACCAGAAAAAATCTGCAAGATCGCGGACCAGGATTTGGGCGCGTATGACGTGGAGCTGGACGAGGGCTTGCAGAGTGCCGGCTTGACCAGCAGGTGCTCCTTCTTCGGTCGGGGGGAACGGGGAGCCGAAGCGGTTTTTTTTGGGTCCAGGAGTTGGAAGCGTCAAACTTTGACGTCCGAAAATTCACAGAGTTTGGTGATGTTTCGTCAGATTTACCCTCTGGTTATGACTAACATAGCCATGGAAAGATCCACCATGTTTAAGAGGTAAACCATCTATTTCTATGGGCCATCTATACCATGGCTATGTTAAATCACCAGAGGGTACTGTAGAGGGCGCTGACGACGCCGACATGGCTGTTCTGCCAGGGCGGCCGTGCAGATGCGCAGTGAATTAGCACCTGGGACGCAATTCTGCAGCATGGATCTTGTTTTCAAGAGCTGGGCAGAGGTCACAATTTAGGACCAATTTGGAACTTGAAAAATCACATATGTTCAGAGATGTTGGTCAGTTTATGTCAGTTTGAGGATTGAGTATCATGAAATGTTGCATTGTCATTGCTTTGGCGCATAGTCACGTATAGTCACGTATAGTCGATGCTGCAATTGTCATGGGTGAATTTCCACTGATGAGTTCTTTCTTGTCAACAACTGCCTCACCATTTCCCACCGCGGTATCCAAACTGTTGTTTCTTGCAGGGGTTATTTTTCAGACGGGTTGAACCCACCAGTGTTGGAAGAACCATCATGAACGATGGGGGTGCCGGGAAATTCGTTAGTTGAGCCAACCCGAGTGCCCTTCACCCCGCAGGAGCAAACCTTTGGAGATTTGCGATACCCGTCCACTTTGGCGTTCGACCATCCGTCGATCAGGCTGGGGGTTCTGGGATTTTTGGTATGTTCATCACCTTCAGTGAAGCCGTGCCAAGATTTCCAATCAGTTACTGTAAGTCACCACTGGTTTTGTGACACAATCGTAACTAGTGGTGTTGTGATAGGCCCATTCACAACACATCACAACACCACTAGTTAAGTCACAATCAGACAGCTGGTCAGTCTGAGTCAGGAGTAGAATCAGGTTGATCCCAACATCACCAATGTGGAGCTTTCTTAAAATGTGTTATCCCCAAGGCACCATGGCTTTCAACACTAAAATATACTATACAAAATACACTAAAATAGTCTAATGACATGGATGATGTGGGGGTACCCCCCTATTTTGGAAAACTTCCATCATATGACTTCAAGATCCCTGCATTTAGCTCCTCTCTTTGCTGGAGCCTGGTTCAGGCAAATGAGCGAATGGCTCGTAGTCGCGCAGCAAAAGCCTGGCGTCATTGCGGGCTGATGGTGCTTCCAGTTAGGAAAGAGGTCGGTGGAATAGGAACAAGATATGATCCCAAAATTGGTTGTCGTTTATAATGTGTCCTTTAAAGGGATCCATTCACCATCAGTTGAGGATTCGAATAGCAGACTAGATAGAATCGTTGGATAAGTTTGGATGGTTCACCAACACAACTGGGGATTGCCGACGTAGAAGCTTGGTGATATGGTTCGTTAGTGAGTTTATTCTGAGTTGGAAACGCAGGAGCGGAATAGCCCGGAATAGCCAATTTAAATTCTTGTGAAGAAGAGGTTTAGCCGGTTTAGCATGCTTTAGCCATGAAGCATACGTAGTTTTGTTGCACGTTTTAGGGGTCCAAAGTCCAAAATGATTTATATAGTGAACTTGGTTGTGTTTAAAAGAAGAAGAGGGAAAGGGGTTCGATGTCCCTGAGTTTCACAAGCATTGACAAATTTTGATTCAGATCTTTGACAAATGACTAAACTAAACGTTAGAGTTGTATTATGATGTATTATGTATACATTGCTACCATGGTACTTTGGATTTCTGATTATTCCGGCCAGCAGTTGATACTTGGAAGCACTGTGAGCCTATGTACAAAGCATATCAAAGCATCGTTTCGCAAAAAGCGCGAGAGAATTTATTGGAGATGCTGTGTGTGTGTGTGTCAGTGTGTGATGAATGGTCAGCGCCAAACAGGAGTGGTTGGATATTTTTGTTGGATAATGTTGGATAGTTGAGAAAGCATCAACAAAATAGATATGGATATGAATCAAGACCTATACATACCATTTTTAGAGGGATGAACATCCATTTACCAGCTATTTTGATGTGAACTACAGGGGTACCAGGGTTTTGACCCACTGCCATATAGACGTCATAACTTCATGAAGGCCCTCGTGCGACGGCAGGAATGAGACGGCGACCTTGGAGCAGCTGGTTCCAGCCATGTGGGACTACAGGTGCCGATGTCATCGGGCAGGGTCAAACTTTGTGAGCAAAAAATGGGGATGGTTACCCGGCCTGGTTAATGATGGTTAATGATGGTTAATGATGGTTAATATTGGTTACCCGGCCTGGTAAGCATACAAAAAGCAAACTGGAAAGATCCACCATGTTTAATTTTGGTAAATCAACTATTTCGAAATGTGCCATTTTCAATAGCTATGTTGAATTACCAGAGGGTATGGATGGTTTAGTTTTATGGCACAGCATTCTTTCTGGTTGTCTCATGTCTTTAACGCACATCGATTGGCCACCCTTTGGGATTCAAACCTGGTTGGCTGGATTTTTTTTGGTTGCTTTGCCAGGTTGGATTCTCATGATTCTCAAGGAGCATCTATAGATGCAAAACGAATCCTTTTTCCAGGTGATGTTGTAAAACATCACCAGTTCCAGAATGTTCCAGATGGTTTTCCACACATTTTCCTCAATTCCTCTTATGACTTTCCCATATTTTCCCCTTAAAACATCGAGGACTTCATCCACTTTGTCCCCATTCGTTGGGATCTCCCAGCCATGCCGAGCTTCGCAGGCCCTCGGAGAGTTTCAAGGTGCAGGTGACGATGGAGGTCGCCCCACAGCTGGTGTACTACGTCCCCATGGCGACTGAGGTGGATGACTTGGGGAAAGCACTGCACTGTTGGTGATTCATTTGGTTGGTGGTGACTGGAACATTGGTTTAGTATGGGGTAATGATGGTTAATGCTGGTTAATCATGGTTAATAATCACTGGTTGGTGGTTTGGAACATGAATGGATTATGACTGTCCATTAATATAGGGAATAATGAACACCCAACTGACGAACTCATATTTTTCAGAGGGGTAGATATACCACCAACCAGTTATGATTGTTTTTGTTGGATTTGAACTGAAACACTTGCATGTTATATTGTTCATGGTTTTGCTGCATGTTTTTCCTCAGTTTACATTGATGGAAAGCCCAATTGAAATGAGTAATAAAATATATCATGAAACACTATGTCACACCCAGATTGGTGAAATAAAACATGATATCTTTGCGGACACACCTGGCAGCAATGAGGTGTTGAAGTTCGCTTGGATGCTCGGCAGCACAAAACTATCTGTCCAGCGGCTATTCGATGACATGATTTTCAAAGTTCACCAAGATGTGAATTGCTCAGAAGAAAACTGCACAAACCCAACTTGCAGATCCATTCGTCTATGTCTATACCCTATGTTCGGATGTGTTTGAGCAACATCCATAATGCCAATTCACATGTTGAGACTCCAAGCACCATGGTCGGACTTGAAACCTCAGTTGTGCGGCATCAAGAAGTTTGATTACAGAAGTGTTTTAACCCGACTAACAGACATTTCTAAATCAAATCACCATGCAATTTGGTAAAGCCGACAATGGATCAATGAAGGATAAATTTGTCATAATTTATCTTTATACCGTTTGGCAAGTGTTATAAACAATATCCAAATGTGTTTTCTTCGTAGGTTACCACTGTCATTCGGTAGATGTTCAACCTCGCCTGCCACCCTGCCAGCTGGTTCCACTGGTTCCGCTGCAGGATGCAATACTTGAGCTTTCTGATTCCCACTTGGATCCTCTTGGAGTGGTTCAAGGCCCGGCAAATCGCTGAGATTCTCCAGGTCCATGACAAGACGTGTCCAAATAATTATATGTTTAAATGGTCAATTGTACTACATGTGTTGCTTGATAAAGGTTTATAATGATTGATCATGGTTTATAATGAATGATAATGGTTAATAATGCTTGGTCCGGGTTGTTTGGGTACCTAGAGGTGGCATTGTTAAACAGTTCTATGCGGATCACGATATTCGGACGTGCGCGGTAGGCACGATGTGCTGAGAATCGACCTGCGCGCGCCTCACTGCAGCTTTTTGGCCATGGAAAAACTGAGAAGAAGTCATTGTCAGAGTCAGAGGAGTTTCAATTCAACCCCCCTGTGAAGACCCCATACTCTAGATCTCTAGGGCCTATTCATAAAATGGTCCCATGCTTCTCATGTTTCATGTTCTGTTAAAGAAGACCTTTCAATACCTTTCAACTGTTCCAACTTTTGTAAGGATTAACAAAAGATCCATGGGGAAATTGAAATTGGGCACCATGTCCCACCAAACCAATGAGATGGTCAGCCCCAGCCCCAGACCCACCCAGCCACAGCCAGCCACAGCCAGCCACAACCACCAGCTGTAGCCCCTGTGCCCGGGAATCTTCGAGCGTGGGCCCACGCGCTGCCACGCGCGAGCTGCCGGGGCTGATGGGCCCCGGAGATCTTGAACCTCAGTGAGGAAACCCAACCTGGTGGCAGATGCAATGTATGCTAAGCTTGAAAGGGAAGGAGCTAGCAAAATCGAATTGTTTTTTTACACCAATCACTGAGGATATGGCATATGAGAACATGGCAAATGAGAACATGGCAAGAATGATTCAAAAAAACTGCTAGGGCTAGGGAATGGGGGAAGGATCCAATGGATAAATATGGTCACAACATCCCATTACCCCATTCCCTACGTTTCGCAGTAAGATGATACCCAGGTCATGGCCGCTTCGGGCGCTGTGCCCAGCGTGTGTCGCTGTTTCTGCGGCAATGCCTGGCAGGACACTGCGGGCGGGACCATGGCGACGTGCGACGATGGAAACTACACAGTCAATGCGCCAAAAGAATCCAACAGAGTAGAAGAAAATATAGATGTTTCGAAAGATTATAGTATGTCCCACAGAAAAACTACAGTATACACAGATGTTCCAAAATTTTGAAGGTCTATCATCATTTTTTCCCATAGAAACTGCCCTAAATTTGGAACGAGAACTGCCCAGGACGAGGAGGACCGTGGCTTCAACACGGTCTCGGTGGGCATCGGCTCCATCAGTTCGCTGGACGTGCCGGATGAGATGCCGGAGGCGTCTCCGTTAAAAGGGTGCGGGTACTGAGAAAAGCTGTGAACATCTATGAAACTTGAACTATAAACGGTAATTTATAACCCACAATCTCCTATAATCTCTATAGGTTGGGATCATAACTATAAGATTACTATATCTGGTTGGTGGTTTGGAACACGAATGGATTATTGTTCCATTAATCTTGGGAATATAATGAACACCCAACTGACGAACTCATATTTTTCAGAGGGGTAGGTATACCCTCAATGGATTGGTTTAAGCGAACATTTACAGGAAACCATGGTTTTTATCATTAAGTATGGGGTTGTCCTGTAAATGTTCCCCTAAACCAATCCATTGATACCACCAACCAGTCTATGAAACTTGAACTTAGGAGCTAAAATGGAGAGAAGCTAAATGGTTGAAATCAAGTTGCTTTGCGGTTCCTGTGAACATGACGGGTTTACAACACGACTGGTGACCCAAAATCTGCTGAGATGAATTTGTTGTATTATACAGTAATTAGATGGGAGATGTGGATGGGTCAACAACTCAACTGGTACCTTAATAGTTAGTGAAGACCAAAATGTTGCCAGTATGGTCGTCATGTTGGGATTTTCTGTATCGACAGAAACGCGTTGACGCATACTTTCTGGTGGGAAATCTGAGGGAGTCTTCTTCTAACAAACATTATATATAATAGTTTATGATATTGTAATATATGTATATGATGTATGATATATGTGAATGATTGTGAATGGATAATGTAGATACTAAGTCTGACAGATGCTGGGTCACACAAAAAACCGTTGTGAATATCCACCACCGCAACAAGAAACACAGGTCATGGGGATGCTGTCTTACAGCACAGAGATGGTCTGGGAAGCCCAGGCAGAGCCTCTGGGGCGCTGTTTTTTTCTTTTTAGGATTCACTAATGTGGTTAAAACAATGCCATAAGCCACCCATGACTGGCAGGTTGGTGGTTTGGAACGTTTGGATTATGACTTTCCATATATATATATATATGGGAATGTCATACCCCAACTGACTTTCATATTTTTCAGAGGGGTTGAAAGCACCAACCAGCTGGGAATGGTAACCATACCGCCTATTTATATCATGTTATATCTATTTATGGTGATTTGGAGGATGGTTTATGATTGTTTCGGCCCACATTATGAGATATTCCAATTTGATGATGGAAATCGTTTGGATGACCAGGTATCACTATCAGATGATTCCCTGTGCCCACTGCCAAAGGATGTTCTCCAGTTTCATGAGAGGGTTCCTGATACTCAGGATCTGACACAAGAATGCTATTTGCTATCTCTTGGATGATTCATGATGATGCTCCCACTTGACAAGTATACTATATTACATTTTGGGGATTCGACCCCCCGGTGCCACTGAAAAATCGTGGTTGTTTGTCCACTAAGGACCAGCCGCTTCGAGGCAAGCCCATCCGGGAAGGCCGGGGCATCGTCTCGAAAATTGGGTATACCGTATACTCATGCACACCCCAAATCCCAATTTTGCGCATAAGGTAAAGGACAAACCGATTTCAATCGACTGTCTTCCTGTGAGGCGAGCTGTGGCAACTCTCTACCGAGGAGACCGGCTAACCGGCTTTGGCATAGTTTCATCATCCCAGTGTGACAATCCATTCTTTCAGTTCTTTACAAAACTGCGTAAAATTTTGGGGTCCAAAGTCCAAAGTTTGGTCAAATTTCACCATGAGCGAATCATTCCGGAAAGTGGCAAATCGTTGAGGAAATCCACAAAAGCAGTTCACATCAAACAGCTGATTGGTGCTTTGGAACATTTGGATTTGTTTTCCATTCAGTTGGGAATGTCATCATCCCAACTGACTCATATTTTTCAGAGGGGTAGGGCTCAACCACCAACCAGAAACAGTGCACCCCATCCATTGGTTAGCAGGAGGCGATACAAAGAGTCCGCCTCTCGTTGTACGTTAATGGACTGTTCATCTCGGGCGACACAAAACAGGCCCGGGGACAACGGCGGGAGCTGCTGGGTGCTGATGATGGGCTTAGCTGCTTGGAGCGTACCAAACGTTGGAGTGTGGTGGTGTTATAAGTGAAATTGGTTTTGACTTGTTACATCCCCCAAGTGTGGATATGATTGGATATGTGCAACATTGTGCAACTCATAATTTGGGATAATTTGGGTAAATCTAAGTAATTCGTATAGTAAAAATATGTAAAAATCTTCTTGCAAACATGTTATTTTTCCTGGGAGGATGACTTGTGCGACCCGCGAACCCATCCGTGACAGGTCTCCGTGCTTTTTTCGCCCTTCACCGTGGCCGAAAACCTCAGGGGAAGCGGAGCTGCGGAGGGAACAGCTTGGACCTGGGAACCACGGAGTTGGACCGTGTTGTTTGGCAAATCCTGTTTGCCCAATCCCTGGTTGGTGGTTTCAAACATGTTTTATTGTCCATAATATAAATGACATATATGGGCATTATATGGGATAATCCTTCCCATCGACGAACTCATATTTTTCAAGATGGTTATTGCACCACCAACCAGTAGCCCATTTGGGCATTCATTTAACCCTTCCAACTATTTCCATTTGAATGACCCTTCCAACTATTTCCATTTGAATGATATACTATATATATATGCGTTAATTGAATGACGGATAGCAAGGGTCTGGATTGTGTGGCTCTGCATGTCACCAGACTCCGAGTTGAACTGAGGTGCGCAACTGCAAGTTTCAGGCCAACACCTGCGACATCCAGGCGCTTCCACTCTTCCACTATGAAAATATGGGTTTGTCCAGAAAATGTATGACTACATATGACTACTATGTATGACTATAACAACAGTTTTTTTTTTTTTATCAGTGTCCCTCTAGAAATTGATGATTTGGGGATAGTTTGGGGATATCATCGGACAAACGTTTTTTTTTTAAGAACTTGAAGATTGGGAAAAGAACACGCTTACAGAGAGATGTGATTTGAAAACACATTGGAACCTGCGGAAACCATGCATGGCAATATTTGGCAACAAAAAGTGTAATGGTTCTGAATGGTGGTTGTTTTCAACCTAGCAACCAAGGATCACCTGAAAGCCGAACCTGGAACTTACCAACTCGCGCCGTGCCAGGAATTCAGTCTGTTCAAGATCTTCAAGGCTGGGATGTGGAAACTGGGCCTACCCATTTTTGAAAAATTGCAGAGAGTTGAGGCTTGCAGACAACTTGCAGGGAGTACCTGGTAACCTGGTACATCTTGGTACCTCACATGGAGGTGTCAGGGAACCTTCAGTTTTTGGGTGGTTCTGAAGCATCCACCTGTCACTAAAGATTGGCCAGATGGTTGACTGATGTTCACACATGTTCAACCCCCCTTTATGTGTTTTTTGTTTGTTAGATTCAATCCCCATGTTTCATGCTTAAATGCCCCAGTTACCATCGGCAATATGGTTCATGTACCAGTCTACAAGTCATGATATCCCATGGGCTGTGCCAAAAAAAACATGGCAGGTGCAACTCTACACCTTGAGTCGCTGTTACTACTTCGGCGTCCGGGGCGAAGCTTCCATAGGTGCCGTGTTAGATGGGCCTTGGTGGGGATGGTTCGCTGGGCAGAGTAGAACAAGCTCACCACGACCTCACTGCCCTTATTTGTAAATGCTGGTTTTATAGTAGGGAATTTGAGGTTAGGATGAGATTATTTTCTGACTTATCATATCCCAGAAAGATGGGAACAGAAAACAGCCCTTTGCGCCCTTAAAACATACTATGGTTGTGACTGAAAGTGACCATAAAAAATCCATTTGCGGTGCAAAAAAAACCTTGAAGTTTGATCATGGTGTTTGTGTTGTTTAAGAAACTGTTCAATCCTCACGCCCGCAAATATGTCCCAAAGATCATGTTGGAATTGAACTGAAAACAACTGTTTTTGAAACCAAACTTGACCCAACGAGACAGAGCCAACCCATGCCTGGTTGTTCCAATCTTGCTGTGCAGGCGAAGAGGCTGGGCATCGAGCATGGTTGGGCGGACAAAAATGAGATTCAAAACATGTCAAAGCATTGTACTCATTGTACTCGTAGTAGTTGTTCAGACAATCACAATTTGCATGGACTGTATGTCAAATAGATGCAACTAGGATGATTTCGTCCCATTTTCCCATGTTTTTCCTTCAGGTCACCACTGCCTTTGTGGCCGCTGTCCTCGGAAGGAACGTGCCTCCTGGGTCTGCGACATCTCCACCACGGTGCGCTTGGTGACGCAGAGTCTCTTCCCGCCCTTTCGGATTCTGTTGGGGGAACCCAGCCGTGGCAGGAGCCGTTGGGTGGGGTCAACCACGAACTGAGAATGGCCATATAGCTGACTGAAATGATTTGTTTTTTTTGTTGAAGATCGGAACCACATTTGATGGGAAGATGGGAATGACACATCTACAACCTTTGGTCAATCTTGAAACTGTACATGACCGTGTATCTCGGGGGCATCAGGTAAGCCCTGAGGTGGAAGTCGTGGCACGTGATGAAGGGTGGCTGATCGTGATGTTGCCTCTCACAGGGCCTGAATCCCCACAACATGCCCTGACTAGGTGCAGATACGTTTCCTCCACTATCTACCATATGTTCTACCCAGCTAGTATGCCAACGCATAGATTTGGTTGAGCTATGAGTATGGATGCACTGATGGACACAGAGATATTCAGTAAATTGTGAGTCTCAATTTGTCAACAGGTGTGATCAATAAAATACACGTTATTTACGATTATTACTAATTACTGTATTCATACTATATATTTGACTATAATTTGCTATATGTGATCATACCAGTATGTGCAGTGGGATCACCAACATGCAATGAGCCGTCATCAACAACACAATTTTAGAATGTGTTCAAGGAGCTTCCCGGCAGTGCCAAGGTGCGATCCCTTGCCCTTTCGCGTCAGTTCGCCCAGGGATGGGACATGTTTTTGCGGAACTTCCGGGCTTTTGTCAGATTGGTGATTTGTGAGTGAGTTTCTGGGAGTTTGATGCAGTGGCTCATGGAATTGTATGGGGTGATGCAGATGCAGTCAGATGCAGTTTCATTGATTTTGTTTCATGAAATTCAAGAATTGGTTGGATATGTATTTGTCGCTGCGATTCAATCGACTTGTGTCGGACCTGCTCCAAGTGCTTTTTGCACTTCTTTCTTGACTGAGGAGCAGACGCACCGGCGGCTGCTGGCCGGATATTTGCTCCACAGTGTTTGGCGCTGAGTTCAGAGAAGATACGAAGATGTCCACATGGGGATGGATCAATACCTATTAATTATCTAAGTTCAAGATAGGTGCTTGATATCCAGCTATAAGATAGGTACGCTACGCTTGGTGCGCTTGGTACGCTTGGTACGCTTTGGGTAGGTACGCTTGGTACGCTTAGTAAAGTACGTT
>Ga0126342_10010585_pt1 | contig 16506 bp, 18 predicted proteins | sample Cyp1metagenome_FD_92528 | JGI IMG/M metagenome (GOLD analysis project Ga0126342, IMG submission 92528) | Coral microbial communities from Lord Howe Island, Old Settlement Bay, Australia - Cyphastrea 1 metagenome | ecosystem: Host-associated > Invertebrates > Cnidaria > Coral ... | reverse complement strand
CCAGCGGTGCACACTGAGCTCGGAAGGTCCCCGGTTGAGGTCCAGCGGTGCACACTGAGCTCGGAAGGTCCCAGGTTGAGGTCCAGCAGTGCACACTGAGCTCGGAAGGTCCCAGGTTGAGGTGCAGCGGTGCACACTGAGCTGGGAAGTTGGCAAAGAGCTTGTCCAAGAGTTGGCAAGGCGGAAGTTGAGGTGGAAGTTGATGCAGACATGGTCGAGGCGGAACAGACGGAGGAGAAGGAGGAGGAGGACGAGAAGTAGGAGGAAGAGGAGGAGGAGGAGAAGAGCTAGCCGAGGAGGAGAAGAACAGCTCTGATAAAATCTAACAACCCTCACCTGGCAGGTGGGGAAAAACAACCTGGCTCCCCTCTGACCTGCCTCCCACCAGCCCAGCTGTTTCTCCCAGCTACGCTCGACGCCTGGGTGGGGCCTCTTGGGCCCAGCGCTGCCGGGCAACGTTCGGCCTGATATTCAAAGCGATCCCGCATGCGGTGGTTGGTCATTTGCCCAACAATTTTGGTTCATATGTATCTCATATTAGGATTGCACCATTTGAAAGTCGTTCGCTGCATCCTTATTGTCGAGTAGACCTTGCAAACAACTGCCAAAAAAGCAACAAGGTTTTGAAAGGTTTTTTTTGTAGGGGCCTGATTCCTGATCAAATTTGTTATAGGACGGCGCCCTTCCGTACCAGCTTACTGAAGGAGTTGGCAGGAATGGGCATGTTGTGTTGACGATTGCCGCTTTCCAACATATCCGCTCTCATCTAACGTTCTGATGCAAAAAAGCACCAGCACACAAATGAACACATCGGTATCTATATCCAGAGCGCGATCCGAATCTTAATGTGAAACTTCTTTTCGATTTCAACACTAGCTCCAATCTTAAACATACACACATATACATACACATGTGCATGAATTATGACATGATTGAACAAATGTATTTGTATGTTCAGATTGTTTACGGGATTAACTGAGCACAGAATTTCAACAAAATGCCCTGCTCGCATATGACTCATTCTAATTCTAATTCTGTTCACCCCATGCAATTGCACATCCCCCACCGTTCCGACCGTTCCGGAGCGCCAAGGATCGCCCTTCTTCGGCGTCAACGGCGCAGCTAAGGTGATGGGGGCAATGGGTGCCGGTGCCAATCGCTGCAACAACGTGGGCGCCAGGGCGGTGTCGCTCAACTTCCTGGCCGATGGAATTCCAAGGATGCATTAGGCACATTAGGCATAAAGGGGCAAGAATTTGGAGGTTCAACTGGCAGAAGTCATGGCGTTATTTTTACAAACCTGGTCTGCGTAATTTCATGGAAATACTGGAATTGCAAGAACAAATGCCAAGGCCGCCAAGGCCGCCAAGGCCACTCAAGTGAAAGCTGCAAAGGACAGTTACAAATACAATGGGGTCACGATTCACGATAGAGGCACCAAAAAAACAGAAGCGCGCAAAATATGTGGGGGAAAGGGGCGGGAATCATCTTCACCATGCTTAGGCCATATCAGCCACTTCTTGAGCATGCCTACAGAAACACCATGGCTCAGAACTCTCTGCTTACCAGCGCCGCTTTTTCAAAGCTGCACTTTTCAATGGATGCCCGAAAATGAGAAGAAGTGAGGCCTGGTTGCATGCAACTCTTCTGCGCTTCTCAGCGCACAAGAAAACAAAGCCTGATGTTCTTCTTGTGGCTGAAAAACAGTTTGTTGGCCATATCTGCTCTGAATCGTTGGGAAAACTGCGCTCGATAATTTGAAAGTGCTTCGCACGAATTATTGGAAAGTCATGGCGCAATAATTGGGATGTAGGTTGTTTTGAATATTCTTGAATTATTGGAAAGTCATATTGAGTCAAGTTTGCCTCAAAAATTACCAAGGTATCCCTCAAAAGAAATTGGACATGCTATGTCTGTATGCATGGCGGACTCATCCCTCAATAGTTTGCGCATGGTTTGCCTAAATGAGCGGAAGACGCCCCTACATGATTTGGGCATGGTTACGTGGTTTGTCTGAATTATTGTGACGTTGCTCCTCATTTCTAGGAGATGGTTTGTTTGAATTATTGTGACGTTACCCCTCCATAATTTGGATATGGCTTGTCTGCATTATTGTGCAGTTTATCCCTTCAAAAATTGGACGTGGTTTGTCTGAATTATTGTCACGTCATCCCTCAAACATTTGGACGTGGTTCGCCTGAATTCTTGTGATATTGTCCCTCAACCGTGGTTTTTCTGAATTATTGTGAACTTGTCCCCCAACGCTTGGAAAATGGCTTGTCTGAGTTGTGGTGATGTCATCCCTCAATCATTTGGACACGGTTTCTCTGGATTATTGTCCCTCATTGTGACGCTGTCCCTGCATAATTGGGATGCGGATTGTCTGAATTGTTGTGATGGTCTGGTCATCCATGAATAATTCCGAGAAGGTTTGCCTGAATTATCGTGACGTGATCCCTCTGTAATTGCGAGATGGTTTGTCTGTCTGAATTATTGTGACGTTGTCTTTCAATAAATCCGACGTGATCTGTCTGAATTATTGTGAAGTGACCCCTCAATAATTTGGACGTGGTTTGTCTGAATTGTTGGGATCCGTCAATAATTGGAAGATAATTTGCTTGAACTGTTGTGATCTGCCCTCAAAAACTTGATAAGGTTTGTCTAAATTATTACCGCTGCCCCTCAATAATGTGCATGTGTTTTTTTTTTTGAATTCTTGCGATTGCATCCCTCAATCATTTGGACGTGGCTTGACCGAACTATTGTGACGTTGTCCCTCAATAGTTGGGAGATGGTTTTTGTGAATTATTGCGCGGGCCATGTCCAAAAAATTAGGAGATGATTTGTCTGAATTATTGTGATGTTGTTCCTCAATAATTGGAAAGTGGTCTGTTTGAATTATTGTGATGTCATCCCTCAATAACTGGGAGGTGGTTTGTCTGATTTATTGTGACGTTGTTCCTTAATAGCTGAGAGATGGTTTGCTTGAATTATTCTGAGTTCATCCCTCAATAACTCCGATGTGGTTTGTCTGCATTATGGTGTGGTTAGCCCTCAGTAATTTTGACAAGGTTTGCCTGAATTCTTGTGACGTTATACCTTAATATCTGCGGCATGTTTTGTCTCAATCTTTGGGGAAGTGCTGGGTCCTCCTGAATGCTTGGCATTAGGAACTCTTGTGAAGTCGTGATCAAAGAAATTTTTAGATGCCTATAGATGTCAAAACTCCGTGCTACGGAAATTATGAATGTGAAGGAAGTAACACGTCACCACATCACCGCATTACCGCACCACCAGCATCACCACATCATCACATCACCAAATCCCGGCATCACCAGACCACCGCAGGTGTCCGTGCTTCTAGGTTCGTGGTTGCTTGTGTTTTCCTAAGGTCTCCGTGCAAGCCGTGTTTTTGAGGTATCCGAGCAGCTTTCTTTCCAGTTGTTGTCCAGGTGACGCTTGACGGAGAGGAATGATGTTTTTTTCGCACAATGCGAGTCTCGGCGGCATGTGGTTCGACTCGGCGTTTGGCCACCAACACGCGCATGGGAGGTGTGTGCAACAGGGGGGTGCCACCGTGTGCGGCGGGGAGGGGCTGCACACTGAAGCACGAAAGGCGACACAAACAAACGGAAAGGATGCCAAGAAGTTCATGAGACGTCAAAACACAAAGGTGTTGAGGAAAGCATGAAAAAAGAGAAGTCAAGAGAAAGTCCGTTTTACGGAGAATATGATCCAGAACAGAGCAAAGAAGTGAAGAGCGCAGGGAAGTGAAGAGTGAAAAGCATACAGAATTGAAAAGAGTAAGGAAGTGAAAAAAATAGGGCAGTGAGAAGCGTGGGGGGATGAAAAAAATAAGAAAGTGAACGGGGTCGGGAAGTGAAGAGAGTAGGGAAGTGAAGAGAGTAGGGACATGGAGAGATCAGGGAAGTGGAGAGAGGGAAGAAGCCAAGAGAGTGGGGAAGTGAGGGGGGTAAGGAAGTGAAGCAGGAAAATGAAGCCAGCAGGGAAATGAGGATAAAATGCCATAGAAAATGTCAGAATAGATGCCAGAAAGGGTGCCAGATAGGATGTCAGAATAGATGCCAGATAGAATGCCAGAATAGAATGTCAGAATAGAATGCCAGAGTAGAATTCAGAAAATATGTGCAATATATGCTTCCAGATGAGATGTCAGAAGCTATGACCAAAAATGTCACGGTGGGGATCACTGAAAGTATTCGATTCTCGGGTAAACGACATGTCTTGATTCTTGTTTTACTACCAGGCGTCAAGTAGACGAGTATGAGTTGTTGGGGCAGTGACGTGGCAAAGCGGCATATCTTTAGCCACGGCATCTTCAGTATACAGGACAGCCAAGTTCGGTTATCTCCACTAGAAATGGAAACGTGTCAAATACTAACTTGCCATATGGCAAAAAAATGAACGTTCATATTGACAGAAAGTTCATGAACCAAGATCGTAAATCTGAGTGTTGAATAAAATTGAATTACATGATGAACCCTTCGGCTCTATTCCGCACCCAACGCCTGGGCGTACTCATGCCAGGGTGATAGGTATGCCTGGCCGGCTTCTGCAGCGTCTCAAAGTTGGGCGGGACCGCGTCGCTCATCAAGCCATTCACGAAGGTGCGCAAATTCACCACACCTGCCGCAAAATACCAGAAGTGTCGCAAGTGGTTGAGGCAGCTGCCCAAAACATGACGCGGACCATGCAGTGATCATTGCCGTGCATCTTTTTTTTGGGAAAACAATCTCAAGAAATGGCATCCTTAAACTGGCATAAAAGCGGTTGAAACCATCTGAATGATGTATGCAATCCAGAACGAAGAAGGGCAGCTTCTATCCCACTCTCCTGGTACACGGCACTTCCTCCACTACCTGTTTATCCACCTTGTCAAATGCTATTTCATCAAGTGGAAATGTTTGCCAAACCATCATCAATGGCGAGGCCCGCCATGAAGTCTTCACACTTTGTCCCAATCATTCAAAAAATGATCTATCTTACACCTGATTCTTGAATCCCAGTTCTTGTTGGTAACTGCCTTTCCTTGATGGCCGGCACTCTGGAGATAGTGGGTATTTGTCCCACCTGCATTTTGTCGATCCAAGTCCCGAAAAGCAGCAGCTGCGCAGTTGGCGTCATACCCCAAGCGCTGCAAGCTTGTCTCGAAGTCATGTCCTCCGGCCCAAGGTGGCTCAAGGTGAGTCAAGGCGACTCTGGGCATCCAGGCTTTATTGGGCAACTACCTTCTCCCTTCAGACTCCCATCCCCCAATAGGACTGTCCACAAGTGGGGCCCACAGATGAACACCGACGTCATACTGAAACAATGTTTCTGCCTGGTTGCTTTTGGTGGCAAGGATTAACTGCGCCCTTCCTTCTTGAGATTCTTGAGTATCTAAGGGCTGAATTGTAGAGCTGGCTTGGCTCCATCTACTGTATTTTCATGCGTTTTGCAAAACGAGAGTCGTTGACAATTTCGCCCCCTGAATCCCCTGCAGACAGCACATCATTGTTTTTGGCGCTGGACAAGGCCCCTGCTGAATTGCCACCATAAACCAAGGAACGACTGAGCTGGCCAGTCTCCGAGCTATCCTAAGCCGGGCAGGAAGGTTACCCAACTGGTGAAGTGGATCACTGCTCATCATTGGAATCGTGGTCATTTGTCTAGATCTGATCCTGGTGTGATCATGGGTTGGGGGAATACTGTCACATTACCATGGAGCTGTCACCTATCCCTTGTTGGAAACGGGGTTTGAATGACCATAGGAGTCCTTGCAAGAACTCCAGAGTTCTCTGGAGTGGAGGCTAGGCAACCCCTGCAAGCTTCGAGATGCAAATGCGATGATACATGATGCTATCGGAGAGTAAATCTCATTATGTTGCCCAAATTAATGATTGTATCCGCCCAGAACATCATCTTCTGAACCCATCTTCAAGGTTCATTCCTGTTTCTTTTGGGGTAGAATGCTCATGAAAGCGTGCAGTTCCCGCCCAATGCCTTGCCCAAATGTCACTGGGTGCGCCAACCAAAGCTGCGAAGGCAGCCTGAAAGGAAATTGTTTGCCATGGTTGCCTGATGTTGCTGGCTCATAATTGAGCATACACAATCGTTATCAATTTGCGCGCAGTTGTGGCAGTTTACGCGGTCCGCAACGAAAATTATTGAAATCATAGGGCCCAGCTTATACAACTTTTTGCAGCAAGTGCTTGGATCAACCCTACGCAAAGATGATCAAAACCCAGGATTCTAATGAATTCCTGGGTTCCTCCCAACAACGTCTCCCCAATGGTTTCTACAATCAAGTCAGCTGTAGCCAACCTGCAGCACACATCAGGCACTGCCAGGCACCTTCAGATTGCCGCAGCGATGCCGCAGGAAGTCCCGCAATTCGGCCTTCACATGGCATCCAGCTGGTAGTAGAACTACCCACCAGGGAAGACCTACATGAAGGACATAATCAGCAATCAAGAAACACAATGACCACATATGTGTAGAATATATATATATATATATATATGGCGGTTGATCTAAATTCCTTTATCTGCAAACGGACATTCTTTGCGGATAGACAAATATTTCGCGAACTCCGTGGTTATCTCTCACAGAGCCCATGCTGGGCAACAACTCCTGTTATGAAGATTCAGTCACCACCTGCCAAATCACACCAAATTATCACGTATAACTTCTTCATAGCCTTGTAAACATGCAGCTAGCATCACGCCCCTTCTCAGGACAGGTAGCTGCTGATTATATAGGCAATTTTTGTTGCAAGGCTTACTGGGCCACTCCCTTCAAAATGCACTTTGGCTTTCGCCCACTCCTTCACAGAACTTTCGCGCAAATACCCCTATCCGCAGACCCCAGCCACCAGCAGGGGGCGCATCAGAGGAAAAGCAAACGCCAGGGGCCTTGGTGTTCGGCTCTCGCAAAGCCTCACTTTTGGAAGCTTGGCTGCTGCATTTGGAGCTTGCTTTTTGAAACTTCAGAAGGCAACGTTAGGCAGTACGAGCGGCAGGTGCAAGGATGCGCTTCAAGACCGTAGTATTTGGCTGTAGCGAAGCCTCACCTTCGGAAGCTTGGCTGCTACCTATGAAGGGAAAGGTAAATGTGCAGTACCATTCTCCTGCCGGACCCCCGGGCGGCAGGAGGTGGTAGCCCTTAACAAGCTGTAGTGTATACAATGATAATGATTCATAATATCCAGCTTTCGCGAAACTTTGGCGAATAAAAACATTTCTTTCGCAAACTCGCAAAAAACTTTCGCGAGGGTTCCCAGCATAACATGAACGGCCTTCGCAGTTAAAGCTCTTTACAAGGACCTGTAGATCGATCACCATATGCATTGTATACATATCCAACAAAATAACAACATATACTCCCATTGTGCATGTACGTACTAACAGACCAGATATTACAAGGCGCTTTCCATCAGCACATGGGTCTGTATGACAGCAAGTACCACGAACCGACATCCGGGGGAACATATTTCATGACGATAAAATAAGATGTAGCCTCGAACCATGAGTTGATACCCGCATGTAACCCGTAGAAATCTCGAAACAACCATAAATGACATAGGTATGCATGTTTTTGACAGGCTATTGGAAGTCTAGGAGCAGGTCAAAAGGTTACTTTGCTTGTCATGAGTTCCACCGCCCTGACTGAACTGAACTGATCATCCCAGCAGGTCCGGAACACCTTTGCTTCCACCATGGCAGGTTGGAATGGTTGGAACAGCTGAAAACTAATGTTTCCGATGATACTTGCAGGATGCCGTGTCGAGGGTTGAGTTGACATATACAGAAACGCTCTGTGGATATGGAGGTTTGCCTTTGCAGAGCATACTCATAGGGTTTCGAACCTATCACCGAAGGTGAAAGCTGGTGGAACCGCAATTCCCCAACTACCACTGCCAAGATTCAGTCCGCTTTAGGTTGGAGACCTTTGGAGGCCTTTGCTGGATTTTTGTCGGATTTTTTCGTTGGATGTTTTTCGCTCTACCTTTGTCTTCACACCTTTGCGATACCTTTGCCAGGTCGGCAGCTCGAGCCCCCAACAGCTGGAACCGAATAGACCTTCTGCTAGGATGCTTAGTTACCCATGGAAGGTTTCTTGCACTCCACCGCCAAGTAGAAACCCAAGCAGGAACCCAAGCAGGAACAAGTGAACGTCAAGAAATGCTGTATCCTATTCTATTACTGTGGTTGTGATATAAGAAACAAAGGCCCAAATCAAACTAAAGTTAAAGGTCGCCGTTTTAGTTATGAACAGCTGCTCTGTCAATAAATAAAAGCCGCCTGTCGCAAATTCAACCCTCGTCAATAACCAACTGCACCCATCTCCTGTGCTCTGGAACCAGGAACTGTCTACAGATTGCCTCAGGCGCATCGGGGAATGCAATTAAAGACATTTCTGCCATAGGCATGTATGTACGTACGTACGGATGGATGGATGGATGCGTGCATGCATGCTTATATAAATGCATATGAAAACATACGAATGAATTATTGCCAAAAGCTACCTTTCATTGTTGACACACCTGTCCGGCGCCGAATTTTCAAACTAAAAAAATGCAGCATCCGTTTGTTGGAAAGATTCAGAGAGGCCGAAGCGGATCCTGGGTCTATGCGTCCCTCTCGACCTTCTTGGGCTCGCGGCACCGCAGGGACGGCGAGCTGCTCTGTCAGGCGCTGTCCTAATGGTCAGCAGCTCATAGCTTCTGCGAAATGGTGCTACAAATATATATATATATATATTGCAAATACGGCCAAGAATTGGGGCTGTCTGACCGCTCTTGCCAAGTTCATTTGTTTTTCGTGGAATATTCCTTGGTGACCCAATGTTTTGTGGCGGTATCAGGAGTGGATACCCGAACCACTGCTGAGCTGGACTTCTTCTTTTCCTGCGCAATAGATGGTTACACAATGTTACACATCAATATTGCTCACATGTGCTAAAATCAATCCATATCAATGCATAAACCTTCGTTCTTTACATTCCTTTACCATGGTCTCCTCAGTTTCAGTTTCGGGAACCCTGGAATCCATCGCGGTTTCAGCTCCTGCCAGCGTCAGCTCTTCCGTGATGTTCCCCTGCTGTGATAAGCAGATGTCGGAGATGTGAGGATGCTGGACACGCGTGGCGATATGACCAAGACACACATCATTTAAGCAAAGCCTGTATGATGCAATATGAATGGACATGATATGATTGACATAGAATAATAATATATTCCGAAGATTCATTCTGATGACGAAGAAGAAGAAAAAGAAGACACGTATTAATAAGAAGTAGAAGAAGAACATAATGCTGAACATCATCATGCCAAAGAAGAAACATGATGATGATGACGGCGTTAATAGTGAGCAAAGCAATCAGAATGAGACTGTGATAGTGCCAACTGCTCACAGTGATGAGAACCACAAAAGTCATGACCATAGTCATGACGATACTCATGATAGCGATGGTAGTTGTTGACGACAATGATCATGGTGACGATGAACATGTCAAGGACAAACAAGAACAACATCATAACAGTAGGAAAAACATGAAGATGATGATAGTGATGATGATGATGATGATGATGCTTCTGTTGCTGCTGCTGATGATGATCATGGTGATGATTATTATTGATTATTATGGCATATATATATCATGTATAAAAAATAAATAAATAAATAATATATATATATACTATACTATATTATGATTATATTATGATTTTGACTTTGATACTTATGAGGATGAACAACATGTTGAGGGCCCAGCTACTTGCAAGAAAGAGCGCTCATGGATGAGACGCAGCCAAGTGGGATTGCCTTTCAGTTTTCATGGGGTCCTGGGGTCCGTCGCTGCTCACATCACAACTGCAGTGCGCTCTTGCATAAGCCGCTTCCATCTGCGAACCTCTGCGCCCAGAAGTTTCAGTGCCTGCAGCGCGTTTGACACGTTTCGGGCAGAAAGCGGATTCTTACAAATGGGCGAACCTTCAAACTCACAAATCACCACAGGCTGGACCTTTTGCGTACCAAAAGTGTTGAAGCCAAAAAAAGCTTGAGACACCTGCGGCCTATCTGGAAAATCCACACATGTTCAGCTTTTCCTACAATTACAAGCCGCATTGGCCTTGTCTGAAAAGGCATGAAACACATATTAACTTTATAATTTTTAGGATGAACCCATAAGGACATAGGAAGGGGATCGGATCAACAACGCTATGGGAATGTGTGTGAAACCTGGGCGCCTTGGCAAAGATCCGGTAAAGCCTACCTGGCTTTATGCTTTGAGTGCTTAGTTTTGACTCATCACCAACACACTGCTGGCCGCCCGGCTATGTGAAATATTCTGAAATCCTGTATGTCCCGGTGCGCCTGTTTGTAGCTGTAGCCGCTGGCCATGTGATAGGACAGCATCTGCTGCGCCTGTCAATGCTCTGAAGTCTGGCGTAATGGTGGTCCTACTTCTTCCTTGACCTTCTCAGAAAACCATACGTGTGGATTTTCAACTTCAATCAGAGCGGGTGGAAATCCCATATCTAGCCAACCTTTATTTCTTGAAGGGGTATTCATGCTTGCAACCTCCAGCAAAAGGGCATGGCACCAAATTCAAATACCAATGGAGCTACAAATTTATTCAATGTGCTGATAATTATGGGGTAAATTAGTTACTTGGAGCTGATCTTTCTTGTAGGCCAAGCGCCTCAAATCATATAGATGAACGCTCGAATGTGAACCAAAAGATACAAATTTTGAGACTGAACCTTCTCCTGCCCGACTTTCCCATACTCCAGACTTCAGGCCCCGCCTCCGCCCCTGCAGAAATTGCATGGGCGGTTGCCACTTGGAGACCCTGGAAAGCCTGCAAAAGGGAGACGGTCAAAGGACTAAGACAACCTCTCAGTCCATGACCCTTCCAAGTCTTTGCGGATCTTTGTTGCAATTCATGCAATTTCAGAATGGTGCATTAACGTTCAAGGGACCCGCTGATGGTTGCTTCATAACCCCACTTCATGGTCCAAGTCCTCATAGTCATGGATTTCCAGCAATAATCTTTCAAGGGACGTTGCCATGTCCTCATTCTTGAGGGGTTAAATTATTAGTTATACTTTTTATCCATATTAAATCTAGGCTGGTTTCAGCCAAAACAGTTGGAAGTCGACAAGAACATACAATGTATCCTCGTGCCTCTTGCTGTCCCTTGAAAAGCAACTTGAGAGGCATTTATATAGTCTGTTATTCCCCGTTGCGCGATTTTGGGCGGTCTTGCAGACAGGTTGAAAAAGCATGACCATCGCCAATGTTTCGGCGTCGTTAGGAGTTGTTCGGTTCATATAAAGGACCATAGACCCCCAACCATCGCAACCATCGCTGCATCGCTCTTTTGGAGGCGCAAGGTGTCTGGTTTATATCCTTGGTGTTGGGATGTGCAGCTGTACCCGTGGGTTTGTAATTTCCAGCTCCCTCTTCAAACCCCGCTTCCTGGGCATCTCGATATGCGCTGAAGGCAGGCCCACCTGCACAACATTGTGGAAAGGGAGAGATCCTTCACGGTACGCCCCTGCAATTGAAGCTATGGGACTATGGGAAATAGTGTTGTGTCTGATCCAAAATGGAGACATGTTACATTTTGCATTTCAACACCCCCAGTCAGCTAGCGAAGTAGAATTTTCACGTTTCCCATCAAATCCGTTGTTTTTTTTGCCCATGTGGCATCAAGGCCGCATGAAGGAATTCTTCATGAAACATGCAATGGTTGTTGCCCACGCCACCATTTTGGGTTGGTACCGCTTCCATACTTGATCTTTAATATAGCGACAGTTGGTCGAATATGGGGCCTCATATCCTTCGATTGGGTTTCAAATTCCCAGATGTCCCTTCTGCGGCCTTCAAAATCGTCCATGATCCGGCTTCTCACTAGCTGCCTGCGGTGGGATCGGACCGGAGAGCCTAACATACAATCACGGCCCCCTACCACTTACCGGCATGAGTCAGCCAGGGAAACATGCAGATCTGGCTAGTCGAAATCGCTGGCCATCATTGTGTTGGAGCATGATCGAAAGAAGTAGTGCTGGGTGACGACAAGGTGCACAAACGTAAAGATGCTGGTGGGGTCCCACCTCGCATGTATTGGGACAAATGTAATGCCATTTGGGCCATTTGTGAATTGGAATGGGTAAACATCTGTGAAAAACTGGGCCCAAGCCGCAGGATCTCGGGCCATTTCCCACCAGGCCTTGAAGAATCTTGGAGCTGTTGAAAATGCCAGAAGGCCTAACAGTAGACACGAGATGGCTACCCCTCTTCTGGATGAATGCCGGAGTCACCGAGGTCACCAGTTGGGGCCTGAAACATCGAAAATCTAGTTGGGGCAAGGGACGCACCTTACACTTCACATGTTGTGAACATCCAAACTTAAGTCGATAACAACACTGCTGTCTATTTACGGACTTTGTTGGAACTTGCACATTGGCAAGGACGCATGCTTTCCAAACATATTCTGATTTCCACATTCTCAGCGAAACCGTCATTGATTTGGGTATTGGAAACGTCTTGGCCGTGATGCAAGTGCACTCGAACACAAAGCTGCAATAGGTTCCGGATGGTCGCAACATGTCACAACGGGAGACATGACATGGCCCTCCACATCCTCCACAAAGTACGCCCTTGGTAATTTGGTGCTGTAGATCCAACTACCATACCCATCCTGATGTAGACAAGAGATGACAAGAGTGTAGTCCAACTTTGATTTATATGAATATTTCAATGCTTTTGAAGCCATTTCAAAATCGTTTGCTGTTTGGTGGTGGCCCAAAAACTGTTCATCCAACTGCCTGGCAGTTGTACATCCCGCCTGTCGCAAAGCCTTTGCCGAGACCCGCGGCAAGCGCTCCCTCGGTCACAAAGACATCTACGCCTAAAGCCCTACCAGTCCTATGGGCTTGATTTTTCCCTGGAGCTATATTGATACAGGAGCGATGTATGATATATCTATCACTATGCTGTTGATTGTCAGAGTGTCGTAAGCATTCTTAGGGGCGAGGCTCCGACATACAGATCTGGACAAAGCGTTTCACGGCCCCGCCCGGCAGTTTCAAAATCCTTGGCCTGCATGTTCTGAATTTGAATTTGATTGGCCCACCACAAATAGCCAAAGCCTATGGGTTCTTGTGAGAACCCGGTGCGCCCCACATTCAATCAATCGACCAGGGGCATGAAATCCTGAGTCAACATCCAGCAGACGATGCTGGTTCACCCCTCACACTGCTCGGCAATATAAACATTCCTATGAATGTTGGTTAACCCCCCCCAATCATCAAAAACCTCATGGCAGGCTGTGCACCCCAGCGCAGTGTCCACCACTAAAGCCTTCGCCTGATGAGATGAACAGACGTGATGGAAACCAACGCAGCAAATTGCAATGGACAGATCTACCATAAACATCTGTAAGCCCACGCAGATCCACAAAACATACATAGGGTGTGCAACCAGACATGTAAATCCCTTGGGCATGGTGTAGCCGGGAAAAATTAAGGGTAGCAATGCAACGGTGCGCAAGTTTCCTATATTTCTCCGCCCTTCAAATGATTGATTCTTAGTGTCAACATATTTCAGCCAATTCCAAGAACGCGGGGCGGCCATCTTGAAAACCTCATGATAGTCAGTTTGGTTTCTTCCCTACCAAAAATTGAATGTCTAACAGAGATGATACAGAGATGATGGGTCCAAAGCAATATAAAAAGCTCAAGCAGCTGCGTGTGTCTTATAAAGTTTGCACCCCCATTCAATTATTTTCCACAAAGAAAAGATAATCAGACGATACAAGTACCATCTTTCCAAAACCCTGGGCAAAACCCCTGTCCATCGATAAAGGAACCCTTCAAGCATCCCTCCAGCATCATGCCCACCTCGGCTAGGTCCATCCCCTGGAAGAAAAGGACTTCCTTGGTGAAATGGGAGCGCGCGTGGTGATATCAGCGATATCAATGGCGCATTCTTTGGGGATGTGTCAGTTCTGTTCGGGCCTCAAAATGGGATGGTGTAAGACTAAAAGCCGAACCAAAACCTGTGATTCGGAGGATCTGGAATTTTGACCCAAGCTCATCGGCATCAATCTCTGTTTGCCTGTCTGGGTTAGTCTATCTCTGTAATGTCTTTTTTCCGGTTTCTCTACACAGCTACCTGCTCATGGCCCTGCATGGCATCAATGGAAGACTGCTCCCCAAGCTGGTCAAGCCTAAACAAACCCCACTATTCACAGCTTTACTGGCGAAACAGGAAGGTTGAGGGATCCAATAATTTTCAAAACCCTATTGCCCCGTTGCTGCGGAATTCCACTTCGCACCAGGGCCTCACACCGCCAAAGGCGCCAAATTCTCGTCCTCATCCAATGTGGAGACCTGTGACTTGGCACATATCGAAGTCCAAGAAAAGGCCATTGGCACGAATATGAAAAGCTGAATTGAAGGTCATTTTGGCCTGATAAGTGGGATAAGGCTGGATACACATGTTTAGAACATGGATAAAGCATGGAAAGAAAAAACATACATATAACGGTATCAACGGTATCTGATAAATCTGCCTTTTTTCCTTGCTTGGTTCTGGTCATCGGGGCTGCACCTCCACGGCGGCCAAGGCTGCCTCTGAGCCTGGGCGATTGGATGGTGGAATGATTGGTGAGTGGTGAGTGATGGACGAAGGATAATAAATACAGACTAAGTAGATGATACATCATGATACTGTATATAGATGTATATGGAAGGGTGAGGGAGCACGCATAGTTGTTCTTGCCGTTGATGGGGTTCATGGTGCTGATGGTGGTGCCTGTCATTATCATCATTGCTCTTCTCATTAAGATAGTGTGATGGTGCTGGTGATGATTGTGATAATTAAGCATCCCATCTTTCGTGCTCTGCTGTGATGAGTTTTGTCGCTTTGAGGCTAGGCCATGAACAGCATATAATCAAACAGGAGACTTTCAGGTAACGTACTGTAATTTCTGCGGTCTTCTTCAAATGCATGAGTCGAACATTAACCAGTAAACCTGGGGTCGATATTTCAGAGTGAGTTGCTGAAAGCGACACAGTCATGGAACTGTGCCAAAGGATGGCGGCATACATACACACCTACCTACCTACCTACCTATCAATCAATCAATACATCAATCAATCTATCAATCTATCAACCTATCAACCTATCAATCTATCAATCTATCAATCTATCAATCTAGCAATCTATCAATCTATCAATCTATCAATCTATCAATCTATCAATCTATCAATCAATCAATCAATCTATCTATCTATCTACCTATCTACCTACACACTATATCCAGAACAAGTGCGGGTCGATATGTATCCATATCTCGCCAAACCAACAAATACCTGCAGGCAATACAATTCCAATCCTGCTCGCAACTGAAATTACTACTTGGCTGAGCTTCCCAGCGATTGAGGCCTTGCAAAGCCGCCACGCTGTAGGCAGCATAGGCAACCTGGCAGGGTCCCAAGCACCAAGACATCTACGCGCCGATGGACAATGATGGATACAAGAGGACGTCGGCGAAAGTTGTGAGGATCAAGTGTGTTTGATTTATTATTATTCTGATATGGCAGTTGTCAATTCAGTGGCTTGCATAAACAGCTTCCCGCATAACGGGCCAACAGCAAAAACAGGCATAACTGCTAAGTCCAAGTTGGCTGTTCCCACGGCTTCAAAAATCCGATCCACCTGCTGGGATGAACCCTGAAGTTTACGTCCAGATCAATAGCATGGTAAATGCATGGTATGTATGTGTTGTGTGTGTATGTATATGTATGTATATATATATATTACAGGTACACATCTCCCAACAACCCCCACTTCCAATGATTTTCAATTTCGGCCCCACTGAGCAGAGTAAAGGGATAGTCTCCCGCCTGCTGGGGCGTCAGCTTGGCTTCACCTTGGTATGGAATCATTGAAGACATTGGGGTTATTTTGAGATATTATCATTACCCGCCAAAACAGGATGGTCGGTGTCATGACAGCAATTGCCAATCTGTGCTTCCCCAGTTTTTGTATATTGAACCATTCCCAAATCCGTCAGTTTCAAGGCCACCCCAATGTCCAAACTTCGAAGTCAGCCAAGTGCAAAAACACTGGAGAGGTGATTCAATTTGAAACCCCCTTTGACCCGAACCTTCTTTCTTCCCACCACCTGTGTGCATCTCTTTCTCCCAAACATGCACCAAACATCAGTGGTCAGAAGTAATGGCCCATGCATGTCCCAATCTCCTCCAAGTCTTGGCCGGCGTTAGACACGCCTTATTATCCCTGCGAACCAAAGACCTCGTTAAACTTGATCGTTTCAATGAACATGTTTTACTTGCAAAAGAACGTACTTTACTTGAGCTAATTTTGACCAAAGCTCCGTTGATGCAGTGGACAAATGCGTTTTATCGACCGATCACTGCAAATCATTCTCCCAACTGGTTGAGTTCCAGGGCTCTTGGTATCAATTTAT
>Ga0126342_10010584_pt1 | contig 16506 bp, 19 predicted proteins | sample Cyp1metagenome_FD_92528 | JGI IMG/M metagenome (GOLD analysis project Ga0126342, IMG submission 92528) | Coral microbial communities from Lord Howe Island, Old Settlement Bay, Australia - Cyphastrea 1 metagenome | ecosystem: Host-associated > Invertebrates > Cnidaria > Coral ... | reverse complement strand
TTCACCACGGTGATCGTCGTTGCGACATGGATGCGCGCTGCAAAAACAAAGGCTGCGTAGACGTGTGTGAAAACACTGCAAAAAAGAACGCCTGTAACAGGCCCTAAACCATATATATATGTATAATATATATATACACATAATTATCTTATATACATATACATATATATAGATATATAGATATTGGAAACCAAGGCCAATATATTCGGCCCCTTTCACTACAACTGTGGCTATTGTTTGAGATTGCTGTGCCCCCCCTTGACATCCTGAAGCGCTTCCTGATTCCCAGCCCTGAGCCACATATGAGACGCAGATATGGGGCATTGTGTGTTGCCGGGTCAGATTCTGCGTACATATATGGAAAGCGCCGGCCATGAGCCAAGGAGCTTTGGAAATGCAGCCCGGAATTTTCACTTGGCACGCAGTGCCTATCTTGATGGTTCCGATCTAGGTGCCCGCAGCTGGGCTGTTGTAAACTAGCTGGCCACAAAATATCAAGTGATTTCAGAACGTGTTTCACAGATCTCCCTGACCGTAAAAGAGCTCTAACGATTCCAGCATATATGCACATACCGATATCGACAATATATACGCTATTTATAGATATATGTATAGTACGTATCATGGAGCGGTTCGGTGGTCAAGGTGGAAGGTCAGGGTAATGACTGGCTGCAGGCACCAAGAGAAGAGATCGGTCTGGGGACCCTACGCACGCCAGGGCCATTGGGCTGATGGCCTGGCCAGTCACATCTTGAAGTTGGCGCCAATTTTCTCGAAAGTTTGGTAGTTATGAAGTTATGTCTTCAGTATGGAAAAAGTGCGGGAGACAGATTCAGTGATGACGCGGGTCAATATGGGTCAACATGCAATGTTATTTGTTTGGATGTGACATGATGTGACTGCGAATTTGAGTTACCCATGTTGACCTGGGATTTGATGTGCTCCAAAGACATGCAATGAGATGACCTATGGTTCTTATCGCACGTAATTGATATGTTTAGGTCAACCATCCCAAGACAAGTCCCATACTTGTATCCATTTGCATTCTGCTTTTCAAGAATGCTGGTCACCCATTGCTAGGTTAGATTACCACAGGGTATTCACCACAAACATTGGAGTTTTGTCAAAATTTGAGGCCCTGTTCCATCCCACGGTTTATCTTGTTGTTCATTATTCAGATGGCAGGTTTGGGGGATTCCCCATTAAATAAACCCATATCATCATTGTGCTGATTATATATTCACTGAAATCCCCATTATGGTTGTTGTTTTTTCTCCATTCATACCGTGCGTTGTATATTTATTATCAGTGTAAGCATTGCATAGTCCCATTATAGTGATTTTATGCATTCCCATGACAATACATTATAGCAACCCCCAAAGAGATAGAACAGTGAAATCCTACCAAAGGAGTGATAAATCATGAAAAACAAACATTTTGGAAAAAACACGTTTGGGGGTTACTCTACAGATGGGTTAAGATAGTTGCTTTTATGCCCCCAGTGCTCAAACCCTTGAGATTGTGTTGAACCGGGTTCGTGCTGGCAGGATTTTTTTTCCTGACCCTGTGCCCGAAAAAATTATCCCTCTAGGAAATTTATTCAGCCCCACTTTGGCATTTTCAAAGTTCAGGGGGGTTGTCCCATGTAAAAATATTCATCGACACTGGGGTTGCAAGCAAAGGAAAGTGTGGAGTTTCTCGGAGCGGTGTTTTTTGGAGACTTGCAAAGGGATAAACATGACCTTGGCCACTGGAACTTTACCCAGAGATGTTTGCCCCCATGGTCCCAAAATTGATTCTGGATATTTTTTGTGTACCATGTACGCCTGGGGGTTGTGCCCTTTTTTGGGAATGGAAATTTATTCCGAAAAAAACTTGGCCCCAAGAAATTTATCCGGGATAAATTTGGGTACAGTACAATCCCCCGTAGGCACCACACACGGGGATTGTGTTGCCTCCCCACAACAGTTCCACTAAGGCCCCCAGAGCAGCGAAGATCCACCGAAGTGGACGTGGATCAGCGCGAAGACGTGCGAGCGCAGCAGAGGCCTTGGCGTCAGCCTGGATCCAATTGGAATCTGCAGATTTGTTCAAGAAAATATTGGTTTATTTTATGGGATTTAACGGTGATTCATGGGGGATCTAACGCTGCAAACATGTGTGATACTAATGGGATGTACCCTCTGGTCATTTCTTTTCTTGAATCGCGATCTAAACGGATTTCATTAGTCACTATTCAATTGCGACGGTGTAACGGATTAAAACCCTATTAAATGGGGGTTGGATCGCCATGAAATGTGGATGAGACATGCCAATTTGCAATGTATTTGGCTGTTACTAAATGTGTTGAACTGTCCGTTCTCGTTTGGAATGACAATTCCGATTGACAGTATGTAACAGTACGTGCTTCAATGGGTTTCAACACCCAAACAGAAACCCAAGTTTCCCTAGTCGTTCTTTGTTTCCTTGTTGGATCATGGTCGGGCATCCAAAAGCGGCGCACAGCCTACCAGTAGGAAGGCGCTTGTGGGCGACTGCTGAATGATGTCAGTCAGGATGACAAATTTGTTTAACTGGGTGACTGGCATTCGGTGCTCGAAGTTTTGTAGAATTTGCTTGACAATTAGTTACCCTCTGGTAATTCCGCGAAGGCGAAGGAAAATCCCTAAGACACATGATTGTCCGATTATGCAATATTCGATAATAATTTGCATGTTCCATCATTTTCCATTGTCATGTTTCACTCAAGACTTCAGTCCAACGTGTTGATATTCACCCGGAGGCGTGACGCTTGGTCCTCTCGCATGACCAGGGCCATGGATGGTGCCTTTGGGGCTCTGTCTGGCACGGTGCGCCAAGGGGTTGGGGACTGGAGACCACCCAGATAGTGTCCACAGTCGGCTTCCTGCATGCCCCCACAATCCGTCGTTTTCCAATTTGAGAACAGCTCGTTGATTGCGCATTATATGTCATTGATTGTTATTGTATATATATATGTTATATGCAGAGGATTGTATAGAAATTTAATTAGATACTATGATGCTGGTATACCAGGTACACATAAGGTTTATCTGTTTAGGTGCGCCCACAGGTGGGGCCATCGAGTGAAGCACCTGGACTTCAGGATAGGCGCGGTGAATCCGTCAAATGTCCAAGAAAATCCGAAGCAAATGTGGGAAACCCATGGAAACCCAATAGACCTACCATCGGGATGGTCTATATTTTTATATAGCACCCATTTAGGGTGATGGGGGTGGTTTATCGTTGGCTTTACCACATCCGACAGGCGTTTGCTCCGCTCCCCTCGTGCGCTCGATGCCGATGCCGCCGGCTGCTGTCGGCCCTTGTCGGCACCGTTGCCCGGAGGCGGCTTGGTCACAATGGGGCCATGGAGGGTGACAGCACTGCGGTGCTCTAAGACTAAGGAAAAATATCAAGGCTCTCCTAGATAGGCAAGTTGTTTTATAGGATTTATAGTAGTGAATAAATGTGAATAATATATCAATATCTATGAGGCTATACCAACTTTGAAGTGAGGGAGCCCTTCTTGCTGGATGCTGCTGGCTATTCCCATTAGTGGTTGGTCAAACCCCAGTGCTGTTTGGTTTTATCCGTCCATCGATTGTGGGCTCAATTATCTCAATCATCTTCAACCTCAAATCCTCATTATTACTACAGCAGTCCTTAGTGACACCTTATATGCCGCAAGCATTTTTACTCCCAGAGTTGGTTTTGCAGAAACCCCACTAGTTCATGGCAAACACAAGTACAGTATAACTCATCAACCAGCAGCATCCAGCAGCTATGAATTTGGCTGTGTAAGTTTGAGGCCACTTAATCACCTAAAGTATCCTAAAGTGTCCTAAAGTTGGTTCACATGTGTTTGGATGAGTGTGTGTAATTAATGTGTATATATATACTGTACGTACCTATAAACATGGGGGAAAAAAACTATCTTCCAATTTGAAGAAGCAGAGCATCTCAGGCTTGGTGGTGGACATTGATGTTCCCTGGCTGCATCCGAGTCATATACTGTACATATTCCGAAAGCTCACATTCTTCATCAGCTGAGTTTTGCCATCTTGGCCAAAAGAAGGGACCTTGGGAACCCACATGAATTCATCACATATTTTTGTTGTTTTTCATGTTTGAGGATTTGTATAAGTTTGGTTATGTAATCTTTTTTCAGGCTCTGAACAATCTGCACCCTGATGTTGAAGACATACCTGGACACTGCTGGAAGCCAGGGCAAGAAGCATCGTCGGCAAGTGGGGCCAAAAAGCAAGCTGGCTGCATCCGATTCAGCAACCGTTTTGCGTTTTTTTTGTCAGAGGGTTGTCTAGTTTCAGCAAGCTCCAAGCATCCAAAGAGCGGGAAAACACTGTGAACCTTATAGTCCTGCTGATTCTGTAGATTTCATGAATTTTCACAGGCCTTCGTTGAGCCTCCGTGCTTTTCGATCCAAATTGAAATTTGGGGCACTTCCCGACAGTTCCAGAGGCAAGCCCGAGAAGACCTTGAAGCGCCACGATCGCCACAACGACGTCGCCGGCTCAACATCTTCCAAGATCTATCCGGGGCCTTTGGAATCCTGGAATCCTGTCGCCCAGGTGAAGAGTACCCATAAACAGGCGGACGGCGACTTCCAAGGCCCACATTTGGATGCTAAGATGGAGTGGATGTAGGTGGCACACTCTTGAGAATTAGCTGCAGATGATGGATTTCAAGTGAATGGCTTTGTTGCATCCACCTGTCCACCTTCAGTTCAAAACTTGCATGAGCTTCATATTTAATATACCATGTCACGGGGATAGTGTGAAATTCCGAAAAAATCTGAAGGCTTAGTCAGTTCTGTTCATAGCTTCTCGGAAGGAAACCGTTTCCACCTGAAAACTGTTTCATAAAACTTCATTGTTTGAGGTTTCCGGTGCACGCTTTTCCGTTTAAAGTTTCAACGGCGCACTGTTTCCCTATGATGACAGACCTCAATGTGGTTGGCAGCATTCCTTGGTGCTGTGCTGATGTGGTTGGCCCCTCACATTTGATTGGTTGATCACCCAGGTTATGTCCTGCTACCTGCTATAGTTCCAGTGTTCGGGGTGGGCTGGACATGTTGGGACCATCCTCTTCTAGTGGCGATGTCCCACAGGCCGAGCTTTCTTTGATCAGATCGTCCAAGCCGAGAAGTATGCGAACCTGGTGGGCCGCCCCTTGGTGTAGACTGGAGCACTGCAAGCAGTATCTCAAAATGAGGGATGCCAATGATCAAACCAGGACCATTTCAATGGTGATATAGAATGGTAAATGACTGTAATTGACTGTAAACGAATGATAAACCATGGGTGGGATTGGTGTACCCATGGTGTACCCATGGGTACCTTGTTTTGAGACATCCCGTGACAGCCTGTGACAGCGAGATTGGGGTCAGATCCTTCAGAACTCCGAGGATCTGACAAATTGCCAGAGAGTAATCTGCCACATGGCAGTGCAGGGGGGCAGCTGAGCACTTCGGGGTAGCGGGAAGCCAGTAGTGTGACAGCTATCTCGACTTCCTCACTTTCAGTATGTTTAAGTATGATTAAGTATTTTAAGTATATATGATTGAGTCATAGCTTTTGGGCATGCACTTCGATGCCTCGTGATTTGATTTTGGTGTCGGTGACTCGCCCCTCACACATTTTGGTGGATAGGCTGCCCTTGTGGTTCCGACAGCACGACAGCAGTGGAAAACAAGGTAAGCAGCAGAAAAATACCAGAAGCATTTTGCCTGGACTACTTCAAAATGTGTAATTAAATGATGTAGGAGGGACTCCTTCAATTTGTTTTCCTTCGCACATTTAACCAAAAAGTATTCTCTCATAGAACTAGAACATGTACCACATTGTACCACATATCAACACACATCACAATATCGTTATTTGATATCAGATGTGTTATATATTCATACATTATTTTATTGGCTATAAACTGCCAAATCCTACTCCACAGGCATGATGAGACCCAATGGACCCAACAAAACCTAAGGCCTTGGGCGCCGGAGCAGAGTTGGATGACACCCTCAGCGTTTCTTGGCGCGGATGGATGTCCATGCCATCTATGTCCCTGTCATCACAGGTCTTGAAGTCGAAAAAGAGTCAGTGATGATGTTCGGGCATGTTCGGGCTAAGTTTGCTTAAGTTCACGGAAATGCAGGAACATCACAAGATTTCACAACCTCATATTATCATATATTATATTATCTCATATTCTCGTCATTTCTCGTCAGATCTCATCACCGTGCTTCGCGCAACCAAGGGTGGTTCCATCATTGGAGGCTCGCCGTGGCCAAGGATCAAACGAGGAGACATCTCCTGCCACCGTCTCAGGGGGCATTGCAGGCTGATGTTTCCGATGTTTCCTCATCTATAGCAGACCCAAAAAAAAGATATACAAAGATGCCGAAAAGCTGGAAACCTGGGAAAATATGAAAAAATGGGAAAATAGAATGGAATTACCATTCTATACCATGCATTTGAAATGTTGTTTCGACATTTAATCACCATTTGTTGCTTATATATTCATATGTGGATATACCGATTATACCATCCTTCTAAATATAGAATATAGACCACTTGTTGGTTACGTATATATAAATTGACCATCTTTAGATTATCAATGTATGTGAAATGTTTTGTATTTAAATGCAGCTCTTCACGCCACATTGTTATATATATATGCATATCGATTTACACACATATCCGCACACACACACATTTTCTCATACTCTTCATTTACATGTAACCCGGCCTAAAGTTTCTAGAAGATTCTTGCAAATGCTTCAGCTACTTGTGAAGGGGTGCAATTGTCCGTTCTGCCAGGGAGCCTTGATCAAGAGCATTTGGCAGAATCGTTTGAATAGAAACTTTCTGCGTGTTGTTTCCGCACTGCATCTCGCAAAGCGTTTTATGCTAGCTATATAGGCAATATATAGTCTACAGTATGCTGGCCCTTTATTTTATTCTGGTGAGGTATCCAAAATCACCATTTGTTGCTTATATATTCATATGTGGATATACCGATCATACCATCCTTCTACATATATAGAATATAGATTCACCATTTCTTGGTTACGTATATATGAATTGACCATCTGTAGATTATCAATGTATAGATATTGAACAGATGAATTTTAGATATTACATGTTCCATCATGTTCCATTATTCTATATAATCTATATATATATATTATATATAGAGAGATTCACCAAAATATCACCAATATCGATTCTGGGTTCCCTGGGTCCCTGTCGTTTTCGTTTCGCCCAGGCTTCCGAGGACCTTCCAACGTTGCTTGGAGCACGGCCGCGCACCGGGGATCAGAAGGCGAGTGCGACAGTCACGAAGGAAACATAGCTACATCTATGATTGGTGTAGATGTATTGACTATATAGATATGATTGGAAAGAATAGTTCATTTTCATATATATATATATATATATATTATATATATATATATATATTTATTTATTTACACGTGTATTGTATAGATATGTATATATATGCATATGTGCACATATATATATATGCGTCTATATATATACATATATATGTGTGTGTGTCTGTGTGTTCAGGCACATTCATCGAAAAAAACATAATATGTATTACAATACAATACAGCATACAATACATGTATATACAAATGTTTTCATGTACATTCAATCCACCAAACTTCATCCAGCTGATCTAGCTGCAATTGCTGCAATGATTCTCATTTGGCTCCAAGGACAGAGATCAGATATTTGCGGTTGGCATTCCCAATTCCCAAGGCATTTTCAGGCAGATCGTCAGTTTGGCGCTGGCCAAATGTTCAAATACATTCATTTTCTCAAGACATCAGCCATTGCTTCCGTTTGTGATGGTGGACGAATGGCGGCGACTGGCGCAGTCAGAAGAGTGGCTTGGGAGCAGCGTTTTGGGCTAAAGAGATTAGGTACCCATGATTTCACCAAGTGGATAGGGCCGATAGGGTAGATTAGTGTATGATTTGGGCACGGTTTCAATGATCAATGTTGATCATGTTTGATGACAAAATATGACAAAATGCGATATCCGATATGCAAATCAAACCCATTCGGAAAAAACAAAAACATCGGACGTAGATCATATATATGTGTGTGTGTGTTCGAGCTTGACCGAGATACGGAGCTTGAAGTCCTGAGTGCTGATGACTGATAGATCTGGATCAATCCTTCCAGTCCGTGGCAGGTATGTGATCTACTTGAAGGTCTTTGCCGCGATAACCTTAGGTGTAGCTTGACTTCAGCAGATGGTGCCACTGGCACGACTCAAAACTTGGCGAAGAAGGAGAAACATGGAGAAACTATGAGATTCAGTAGAACATGTAGAACTTCCGGCCCTGCTCAATATATAATCTCTTTGTGACAATCATATGTCAATCAAATCTTTATTCTCAGGATTATATAATCATTAGTCAGGACTCCAGGACATTGCAGGACTATTCATGGTCCAAAGGGAGTTGTTTGATGTTGTTTTGACATGTTTTGATTGCACACATGCACGCGACAATTTGTCTTAGTTGTCTTCACACAGGCATTGTCGGCCCTGTTCTCGGGCCTGAATTTGGGATTGATGTGCCTCGATGCAAACCAGTTGCAGCTCCTGGTGAAAGTTTCTTGCCGGCAGAATTATTAGCTGGGTCGGTCGGAGGTCGTCCTGATTTTTCTGGTGTATATACAGTTTGAAGGAAGTTCCCCACATCTTGCTCAGGGCAGCTTTCCAACAAATCAAAACCCATTCCAACCTCAAAAAAAGTCTGCGCATGAATTCTCCAGGCCAAACTGTTGGTATAATATGTGCCTTTTCTGATCCATTAATGTAAGGCTTAAGGTGAAGATTTTGCAGACTCTCCTTTTGAACAATGAGTCACAATTCCCAATTCGCAATTACAGGCATGCAGTGACTCTGTCTTTCCCCTGGCCTTTGGTGGCTCTCTCATTCAAAGAATGAAGCATGGAAACCACACAGACATGCCACTGCGGATGCCTCAAGCGTTAGCACCAGTGGGAAGATATCATAGGGCCTTGTAGCCCAAAAAGTTCGATCAGTTATTTCACAATATTTCACACTACTTTGATTGCGACTTACTTTTCTCTACTTTTGTGTTTTCAGGGATCACAAAACGCTAGTTGTGCCGCTTGTCGCCTGCTTGCAAGGCTGCTGAACAGCCAGATGCAGATGAAGAGGCACAACGACAAGGAGAGTTTGGTGAAGATTATGACTAGTAGTTGTTTGTTTTTAGATGGCGATGGAGAGAGTTGTTTGTTGTGCTTATGTGCATGCTCCGCCCCCGCAAACACGTATCATCAGAGGATTCACTGAATAAGCCGGAATGAATATCATTTGCGGAAAGGATGGAGACATAGTGACATAGTGAGACAGAGACCTTCAATGAAGCCAACTTAACTGTCAAAATGTCGTTCGGCATGCAACTGGCTGCCGCCGTCGCTGACCGACAGCCGCAGGACTTTGGGCCAAGCGGATCTATCCGATTCGAAAGGATGGCAATTTGCTGTTGTGCAGCTCGGAATCATTGAACCTGCCAGTCAACAAGGGCACCTCAAAAGAAGGAAGCACACATCCAGCAATTATCACCAATGCATGTATAGTTTCATCCCATAGGTGCTATTTTCTGCAATTATTTTTCCAAACTCCGAGACATGCCAAGTTGCCCGTGAATATCTTAAATTCGATGGGCATTGATGAAAACACCCCAGTTTACGCTTCCTGCATTCTGCCAGAGGCGGGAACACTGGTACTGGCTGTCTCATGTGATATCTCTAGAGCTCCAGCATGTGCAGTTTGGGACCGCCCTCTTTTGCAGAACCACCCTCACTCTATTCCAGTGAGCTTTTACAAGGTACAGTGCTGTTGGGCAACGTGATGGTGAACTCCTATTTTGCTATCCTCATGACTGAATTTTGGAGTGGAACGGCTGAAGCTCAGCAAAGAAACGGATTGTTCGGGAAGTTCGGGGCCCTCCCTGAGGGATTTTGGTGTGATGTGGAGTCTTGGGGAGGCTGGACTGGCCCTGTTTGCCCAGGAATGGAATTCAAGTTGTTTGGGATTGTTACTTGCTTACATTGAACCACTCTGGCAGATCATCAGGTCGTCGCATGGCTACCTTTTTGTGCCTTAGGCGTTTATTGCCAGTACCCTCATCATTGTGACCTTCGGAGAGATTCTGCCACAGTCAATTTGCTACCAGCATGGCCTAAAGATCGGATCTGCACTGGTTCCTTTTGTGCCGCGGCGTTTTTGTTCAGATGGGGCTGAAAGGCGGAGTTGATGGGATTTACTACGGTAACAATACTATGGGAGTTACTATGGGTACTGCATCGCAGGTGATGCGCTGTTGGAAAATGACTATGAGCAACACCTTGCGCACGGGATTCAGAGAATCAATACCATGGAGCCTGGTTCAATTAGCATGAATTCTATTCATATTTTAGATCTATTTCTATATGTGTGTATATATATATATGTATATATATATATACATATGTATATATATATATGTATATGCATGCATCAATTAGCATTGTGATGCATTGTGGCGTTCTCTCCCAGACTTATCAGCAATGAGCCGCAACTTGGCTGGATGAAGTCGCCCCACAGCATGCAGCATCGCCTTTGGCCCAGTCTTAAAACCTATATATCTGACTGTTCCGGCTCATCATAGTTCATGAAAGACAACGATTTTGCTCATCACATTACGATCAAACATCGAACATTCACTTCTTTCCCGGATGGCGATGGAGATAGAGTTCTTTCCCCACAGTGCATGCCATTGTCCTGGCCACACACGTACCATGTTTTCAGACGGCCCGGGAAGCCTCAAGGTCACTTTCTTCTGGTATTTGCTACTTCCAATCTCCAAGCCTTTGGCTTTGGTACTCGATCAAATCTTTGGTGAAGAGATCGGTCAGATTCTGGACCAGAAGCAGTTCCTTGTTTGCCAAGGGCTTCAGGGCTGTAGGCTGCCCTTGTGCGGTTGGGCGTAGGTACCTCATAACACCTTATAACCATGTCAATGTATGTACAAAATATATCATGATATACATATATATCTATATCTAATGTGTGTGTATATGTATTTTTGCATATACATATGTATATATATATATATATATATATATGTGTGTGTGTTTGTGTGTATGTATGCTATATATATACACACACGTGTGTATGTGTTTGTGCAGGTATGTAACATAGTATATACATAAATATACATAATATATATATATATATGGTACCTGCCCCACAAGTGTGTCATATGTTATCAATAAATCATGAATGTAGTGCATGTATGTGTATGTTACGAGATCATCTTTGATGGAGTGCGTCCAGCCTGAAACAGACTCAGCGCTCAATTAGGGCCTTGACACGACGGATTCCTGGAAGTGGGCAGAAAGCGCACATGGCGTTGGAAGGACATGTGCAACAACCTTCCATGCACAAAGTGCATACCTATCAATGAACCATCCCAAGTTTCCAGCTCAGAACAACCTCGTAGACGACAGCAGGGAAAACAAAATGTCAAGCCCCTACAGAACAATCAGCTTCACCAAGTTCAGCACCGGCCCCACTGCATCATCCAATGCTGTTCTCCGGCATCGCACAGTGATTGTCTTTTTACGGAGTTGTGGGTTTCGAGACGCACTACTCCCTCAAGACCAAGCTTGTTGGATCCCTTTGGTTTTCTTAAGAAGCGACAAATTCTTTGATCTGATCAGATTGCAAACCAAGATGATTCAAGCACATCAGATAAACAGGTGGTCCGTTCTCCCAGGCTGCTATTTTTGCAGCTAGGTTAGTCACGTTGATCGAGTACTCACGACGGCAAGCACCACACCTCCTCACTGAGCAGGAGTGGCAGGGCGCAGTCTGGCACTGGACACACGTTCCCTGCAGGTTGATCTCAGTTCATGTCAGATATCTATGTGATTATTAATGATTAATTGTGATTTCATGTCAGGAGTGCCTTGTCGGAGCTGAGAGGATTGGCTTTTCCAATAGCTACAACTGTCCTTCCCAGATCTTTCCATCCCAGGAGGCCAAGATTCTAAGAGGCTCCTTGGGCTTCTCCACCATGACGGACACTTGGATTTTTCTTGGATCGGGAACACTTGGCCTCCAATCCTGTCAGCCTGAAATCAATTTTGGCAGTATGTCAGATATGTATAGAATTGTATAGATATGTGGGGGGTCAAATCTTCAAAGAAAGATGTGGGTTTGTCTGAAAATAGGGCACCCCAAAATTTGATGGTTTATATGATTTGATATTATTTATAGTAATATATTCCCTGTTAAATGGCTATTTGGAGGATAAACCCCATTTTCAGACCCTAACTCGGCGGGCCGAGGCGAAGAATCTCATGGTGCCCATGGCGGATTGCTTTTGCCTCGATGCCCATGTCGCTTGCGAAGCGGGATTGGAAGCATCAAGAAATGGTGATTTAATCAATCAACTCACCAATTTCTTGATTATCATTCATGTATCGAAGGAAGTTTAGAAGTCAAACTTCCGACAATATGGACAGATGGAAAAGCAGAGGTGGGAAGAGTCAGAGAAGAGAAGAGAAGAGAAGAAGAGAGAAGATCAGAGGCGAGAGAGTCAGAAGAAAGAAGATGCAGGTGCGCGAAAAGGTATATAGGAAAGTCGTGAAACATTGTGTTTTTCCAATGATTTGTGGCTCCGGAGGGTCGAAAAGTAGGCTCGCTACTGTAAAGCGGCGGGTGCGGAGCCATCTGGCCAGATGAGAGATGAAAAATTGCACGCCGCTGTGGCGCGAAGCACATTTAGAAGTCAAAATGCACAAAGCACTTCATGTTCGGACGACTTTTGGAAGTTGAGATGTCGAAAAAGTGCACGCCGTTGTGGCGCGAAGCACATTTCCAAGTCAAAATGCACAAGACACACAAGGTTCGGAGCACTTTTGGAAGTTGAGAGGAGTGCACGCCGTTGTGGCGCGAAGCCCATTTCCAAGTCAAAATGTACAAGACACACCATTATCCGACCACTTTTGGAAGTAGAGATGTCGAAAAAGTGCACGCCGTTGTGGCGCGAAGCACATTTCCAAGTCAAAAGGCACAAGACACACCATTCTCGGACCACTTTTAGAAGTAGAGATGTCGAAAAAGTGCACACCGTTGTGGCGCGAAGCCCATTTCCAAGTCAAAATGCACAAAGCACACCATTTTCGGACCACAAGGGATTCTGCACCTTTCCAAAAGTGAGCAAAACGTGAGGGTTTTGTAGCAGTTTCAACTACAACCACCACTACACTACATTACACTACACTACGCTCCACTACAACTACAACAATAACTACAACTACAACTACAACTACACTACAATACACTACACTCCACTACACAACACTACACTCAATTACACTACACTACACTAATTACAACTACAACTGCAACTACAACTACATTACACTACACTACACTACACTTCACTACACTCAATTACACCACAGTACAACTACAACTACACTACACTCCACTTCACTTCACTACACTACACTCAATTACGCCACACTACAGCTACAACTACAACTACAACTACATTACACTACACTAATTACATTGCACTACACTCATTACATTACACTCCACTACGCTACATTACACTACACTACATTAACTACAACTACAACTACATAACACTACACTATACTACACTACACTGCGCTACACCACACTACACCACGCCACACCACACTACACTACACTAACTACAGCTACAACTACAACTACGCTACTTTACACTACACGACACTAGAGTACACTACATTACACTACATTACACTACACTACATTCAATTACACCACCTACTTGTAATCATTTTCCCGCGGGGCCGATTCATTACACTACACTTATTACAAATGCAACTGCCACTACACTACACTAATTGCACTACACCACAGCTACAACTCCACTACATGACAACTACAACTACAGCTGCGCTACACCACACTACATCCAGCAGTTGTGGGTGAGGTGACCGACCAGGTGATCACTGCAACCATTGCAACAAAACACAACTCCAACCACCTTTGGGTTCATCAGTGGATTCGCTCTGCCATCCGTGATTCACAACAATGACAACCAACCTCTCCTATAGGTTTCCTATTTCTGAAACTTCCGCCACCGCCCTGCGCGGCACTACTGGCAATTTTCAATAAAATCGCTAAATCATCCTATTACTATACGATTAACCCATCAATTTTACTCGTCAACCAGTGGTATAGGATGGGTTATATTAACCCATGAGTATATAGCTGGGTGGTTCCTCATCCCCAACTCACCAATGTTTTTTGGGGCTGAAACCACCAACCACCTTGGAAAATGTATGGAACATACACCAGGTTGATGGTTGAGAAGCAAAACATGTTCCCCATTCGAACGGCCAGAAGTTGAGGGTTTGGGGGTACCCAACAATGATTCGGTTTTCTGTGAGATTCCTTTGGGGGACTGCAGAGTTGTTTGCTGCTGATTTTATTGTATGTGTTGTGCTGGTACTACTTGGTCAGCGAAATGGCGTTCAATATGTCAAATCCCAGGTTTGGACAAAGTGAAGATGCACAGGAAACCTCAATGGTGTCCAATAAAAATGTTGTGCTGGCTATGTCTACCGCAGCACGCCCAAGGCAGTGATCAATCCGGGGCTTTGCGCTGCAGTCGCTGCTGCAGGCTTCTCACGCATACCAGTGATCGACCGCGATCAGATGAATCCCAAGAAGCAGTTTCTTGGTGGCATCCCACCATCCCAGTTGGGTGGCTGAAGGGAACTTAAACCCGCAAAAATGGTTTTAAATGGTACTGGTATGAATGAATCAATATAAATATTGTTATTTTTTCCAGTGCGTTCTCTCAAAATGATCTATATAATTTTACGTCTAATATACTCATTGTTTCAGTTCCCTTTTGCCTTTTGCGGAGTAAAGGTTTAGCAAGAATGCCCTGAGTAGGTAGTGATAGGTAGTAAGGGGTAGTGTATTTGTGCCAGATTTGGAAGTCTGGCCCCGAGGTATGCGGTGGTGGGTTTGATCCACGTCAAAGACTTGCTCTTGCTGGACATCGACCACGAGGCCCTTTGAGTCGTTCATCCTTGTGCCACACAGCTTGACGAATGTCGACAGAGTCGACAGGTGGCGTTGAAAGCTTTGCTGCCGCTGATTGGTCGTCCAGTCTGCTGCCAAGTTCTCCCATGCTGCAAGTCACCTCTGTGTATCAAGACATTGGGTCCGGGTTGATGATCTTCCGCACTTGGTGCTGGGTGCCTTGGGGGGTTCCAGCTGTTGATGGCTGAGTGACTTGGAACTCAGGTCTTCATTGTCGATGATGATAGGCCCTTGCTGGAACTTTTGGATGAGTTTCGGAAGGGAGCCAGCCGCTCGCCCTGTACTACTTAGGGTTATTTTGGGTTGCAACATCCACTGACAAGGAGAATATTTTGGAAATGGATGATCACATGTATTCACAGATCATATATTACTGTAATGATTATTCTAGTAGGGCCACGAGTTGATCATCCTGCATTTCAGACGCTTTTGGGCTAACCCGATCATACCCAGGACTAGCAAGGGGTACCCTGCATGCTGCAGCAAGACATTCTCAACAGTGGGGGCTAAGGGTCAAGGAGGACCATCTTCATCGGCGGAAATGTGTTGGGGGACAAAATGAAACACGTGTCACATGAAAATCTTCAGATTCAATGATTCAATGTGCAGGAGATCATCCAGAATATACAATTCTCGAAAATTTCCCATTATGTAGAACGATTAGCACATGATGCTGCACCTTTCCGTGACGAAGTGTCCGTTGCAACTCTCCAATCTCTCCAACCGCATCGTGTGAGGTCAATTGGCAGTTGTCCGTGGCATCGTCAATGACGAGGAGAGAGCAGGGTCGTCCATGCGGCGGAAAGAAGGGGCTGAAACTCTCGGGTATCCGAGAAGGTCAATCCAACATGGCGACGGAAGATCCATGACCGGAAATGTTCATATGGCGAAATTCATTCGCATTTTTTCACAGATAATTCCAAGGAATTAAAACGGTCTTTCTCCCATCAGATTGTTGGATGATCATGATGATAAATCATCCTATGGTTTTCTTATTTCGGAAATCAGTTGTTTGGGAACTGGTTGATTACCATGGTTCAAACAATGTTCAAACCTCGTTCCGTTTGGGGGTTGCCCCATTCTCCAGTAGGTTGGCCACAGGACTGCGACCCATACTTTCGCCATGTGGGGATCCTGACCCTTCAGGCGCTTTCGGGTCACGCAGCAGGGCCTGGCTGGGCCCAAAAAAGCATAGTCCCACCTATTTCCCCTACAAAATCTAGCACGTTGACGTTTGAAACAAACCATTTTTTTGAGAGTCATGTGATGGTATCTTGAATGCTCCTCCAGCTGATTGAGATTTTGTAGGAGGCC
>Ga0126342_10010583_pt1 | contig 16506 bp, 10 predicted proteins | sample Cyp1metagenome_FD_92528 | JGI IMG/M metagenome (GOLD analysis project Ga0126342, IMG submission 92528) | Coral microbial communities from Lord Howe Island, Old Settlement Bay, Australia - Cyphastrea 1 metagenome | ecosystem: Host-associated > Invertebrates > Cnidaria > Coral ... | reverse complement strand
TTTAGTGTAGTGGAGTGTAGTGGAGTGTAGTTGTGTAGTCGTAGTTGTAGTTGTAGTGTAGTGGAGTGTAGTGTAATGTAGTGAAGTGTAGTGGAAGGTAGTGTAGTGTAGTGTAATGTAGTGTAGTGGAATGTAGTGTAGTGTAATGTAGTGTAGTGTAGTGTAATTTAGTGTAGTGGAGTGTAGTGGAGTGTAGCGGAGTGTAGTGGAGTGTAGTGGAGTGTAGTGGAGTGTAGTGGAGTGTAGTTGTGTAGGTGTAGTTGTAGTTGTAGTGTAGTGGAGTGTAGTGTAGTGCAATGTAGTGAAGTGTAGTGGAAGGTAGTTTAGTGTAGTGTAATGTAGTGTAGTGTGGTGGAGTGTCGTGTAGTGTAATGTAGTGTAGTGTAGTGTAATTTAGTGTAGTGCAGTGTAGTGGAGAGTAGTGGAGTGTAGTGTAATGTAGTGAAGTGTAGTGGAAGGTAGTGTAGTGTAGTGTAATGTAGTGTAGTGGAATGTAGTGTAGTGTAATGTAGTATAGTGTAGTGCAATGTAGTGTAGTGTAGTGTAATTTAGTGTAGTGTAGATGGCCGGGGCGTGTAGCTGCGAGAGTTGCCTTGGAAAGGCCTGCGGAAGGGTTTGAAGGGTTTGAGGGCGGGCAAACGGCAGGCTTGAACGCCCTGAAAAAACAGATGCCCGAGGCGTTTAGCTGCGGGAGGGTTTGAAACGTTTGAGGCCGGGCAAACGGCAGGCTTGAACGCCCTTAAAAACAGATGGCCGTGGCGTGTAGCTGCTTAAACACGGAGAAGCAATGGCCTGAATAGGTCGTGGGAGCTGCCGCGGCGCGTTTGAGGCCTTTGAGGCTTGGAAAACCGCTTAAACACAGACAAGCACTTGTTGCTGGAACGACCTTGGACAATGTGAGGGCCATGGCCGTGACAAAGCAGGTTCCACACCTCCAGTGGTCCCAGGCGCCGTCCCTGCCTTGGCCAAGGCCGGGGTCGGCGGATATATATATATATATATTTATTTAATTGGAATGGACCACAGTATACAACCAACAGTACGAATATGATATGTGTTTGTCCACAATGGGGTATACCCCAAAAGGGCGAATCTAATGGGGGACAAGGATGGTCAACCATTCAGATGGACACATCTACCCAGAGGGGACACTTTGAACGTATCAAAAGTGTCAAAAAAAAGCTGGGTCTCAACCAGCATTGGTGGCTGGTTGGTTTGGAACATGAATTTTATGAATTTCCATATATTGGGAATTTCATTATCCCAACTGACGAACTCAGATTTTTCAGAGGGGTGGCTCAACCACCAACCAGATATAGATGTAGAAAACCCAACCAGATGATGTGATTGATCTGGTTAAATCAGGTTGGGCACTACGAACACCGCTGGCACCGTGGCACCTGGCGCCAGGCTGTTCGAGTAATGGAACCAGTGTTGGCAGGCGCGGTCTCTAAGCCGAATCCCATGGCCTTTTGGGAATCCAAGAGCCTGGTTGGTGGTGACTGGAACCATGGAATTTTATGATTTTCCATTTCATATATGGGATGTCATCCTTCCCATTGACTAATCATAAATACTTCATAGATATATGGTTAATATATGGAAATACATGGTATTATATAGTTAATATATGGAAATTTATGTTTCCAAATATTGGGAATAATAACCCTCAACTTGGGTTTATGGATAATATACTGGTGGTTTGGAACCATGGATTTTTATGCCTTTCTAATATATTGGGAATTTCATCATCACTAACATGACTATGGGAAATCACCATTGAAATAGTGAATTTTCCCATGAATAGCATGGTGGTTTTCCAGTTCGTTATGTGGCTGTTTACCAGAGGGTATTGGGAATAATTTTATCCCAACTGACGAACTCACTCATATTTTTCAGATGGGTACAATGTGAGGCCCCCGAGTTATAGGTTGGTTTATAAGCCCCAGTAACTATAGTTATAAGTACCATAAACCATAGTTATTGGAGTTATGTGCACCAACTTAGCTATCGAACGGGGGCCTCACATTGTAGGTATACCACCAACCAGTTACGGATGGTCACTGGGTGGTCTAAAAATTGAGATCCAAATTCATCCGAGCGATTTCCAGATCGAACGTTGCCAGATTTCTTTCCAATTTTTCACCTGGTGTTCTGGGCAGGACTTCAATAGCATGTACCCTCTGGTAAACATTCACAGTTTGCTATTGAAAATGGCCATAGAAATAGTGGATTTTCCCGTGAAAAATGGATAAACATGGTGATTTTCCATGGTTTTCTGTATGTTTACCAGGCCGGGTATGGCACAAGTCCGCCGGGACTTGAGTTTGAACCCGGTTTTATTGGCTAAATCATGGAGCTTAAGTGCCGCCCATTCTACAGAGGTGCGCCATTCAAAACATTGAAGCTTTGATTTTTTTTGTCGTTGAACAATGTTGAACACGTTTTGTAATTCAATGAGATTCAATAAGGTGTTGAAGTGTTTCATGTTGGTTCCGGTTTTATACACTGAATACTGTAGATATATCAGATGATATCCACCATTAATATCCACCATTAATATCCACCATAGCGCCATATCTCTGATGTTTCCCCATCCACTTTGACCAGAAAAATACGCGTGGCATCCACCATCTTGACCCGATTTGTTTTTTTTTTTTACGTCGCCGTTTTGAGGTGAAGAGTTGACGCACTCCTATGTGTGCCGGGGCGAGTTTGATCAATGGCCATGCAACAGGAACCGATCGATTGGAGGTATCTACCATATATAAGGCCTATTTTTGAGGCCTATGTAATGGAATATCCTCACAAAATATGGCCTTATATGGTACAGTACCTCCATTTTAGGATCCTGGAATTCCCAATGATTTGAGTTTTCGGGGCAGCCGATGTTTCTGGTTCAGAGGATAGCCAGGCTTTTGGCAAAAAAAACACACCTGGTACAGTAGGTGTTGTACATGCTGAGCTGCCATGTTTGGGTCTGGGCTTCAGATATTACAACGCGTTGTGGTCGTTTTTTTTGAATATCGAACTTCGTTATTATAAATATACTTTGTTAATATATCCATAATATTATTGATCTTTATATTTTGTTGATGTTTATGTTGATTAGATCCCTACCTGGGATGAGCAGTTCCACCTAGAGATTGACAGAGAGATTGACAGTTCGGAGGTCTACCAAAGATACTGTGTACCAAAGCTTTGAGAATGCTGGATACTCATTGACAACCTGGATTTTCTGAAGGTTATTTTTTTTTATATGTTCAATTGGAAATCAAGCATTTTGGGGAACCTGCTGCTGCATAGGGCCTATTTATGTCTTATTTTTTGCCACCATCCAGCAACATTTCCACGGTTTGTTGGGGCTGTTGAAACCAGGGTAAATGTCTAGAACTTGGAGGGAAGGTACATGATGCAATGCAATATATATATATATGTATATACATATACATCCATGCCATGCCGACCGATTTGGTCAATTTTTGATTGAAAAAAATCATGTGTTATTCCTGGCGGACATAGAATCGAATAATTGAGTCAACTAATTCAGTTTGATCAATATGGAAAAGGATGAAAACCTTCAACCCGAGACACTCCATTTACCCATCAGAATCGGCCAGGTTGATTTGGCCTTGCCACGCGGGCAGCGGCAAGACCAGCTGAAGGAGGTGTTTTTGGCTCTGCTCGGATGGCACATGTTGGCACCCAGATGATGAAAATTGATACCTTCTTGTGATCTAACATAGCTATGAATCTATGAGCAACAACCCTTTTTAAAAGGCAATTCATATAGAAATGGACCATTTATCATTTTCTATAGCTATGTTAGATTACCTGGAGGGGAAATAGAATTCATTGGGATACAATGCGGGTATAATATGTGATTATAATACGTGATTATAATATGTGATTATAATATGTGATTATGGTCAGAAAACCACTTCATGCTTGTACTATGTATAACCAACATGAATTGGGATTGTCCAAAGATATGTAACAACCCCTAATTCCACTGGAGAATCACCCAATGTTCATTTATTTTCCGTATGAAAATGGCCATGGAATGGGTGTATTCACCATTGGAACCTGCGCCCTGCCGCAGACCTATGGCTTTCACTGCAGCTGTCTTGGCTGTAGAGGCCGCATGTGCAGGATGAGATGTGTGGAAGGAAGGTGGTGAATTAGATGCGTCCAGCACTTGACTGGTTGGCAATTCAAATATGTCATGGTGCAGATCGGTATACTATACAAAGATCGCCCAACAAAAAGTATGGATGAGTGAACCAAGAGTGAACTGAACTACGAGGTGTAGCCCCCCCAGCTATAAGATATTATAAGTTGGTTTATAAACCCATTACTTATAATACTTGACTGCAAGCAGAGGAGCCTAGTCCCCCCAATAGTTATACGCATATATTTATATCATCCATAAAGCCGCGTGATGTTTGTTGCTTTATCATCCCATTTATTATAGTAATAGTATGTAATAGTTATATTATCTATCAACATCCATAAAGTCAATGGTAAACGTTTACATAACTATGGAAAATCACCATGCTATAAATGGGTAAATCAACTATTTCTATGGGCAATTTTCAATAGCTATGGCCCATTTTTAAGGGTAAAGCCCTTAAGGCCCTAGTTGACATGGCCACGGGTGCCTCACCTTGTTGACGATGATCCACCTGGAGCTATAAACCAACGCATTTATCTAGGGGCCCCACATTGTAGGGTTTTACCTTTCAATCTTTTTTGGCTTTGCTAATAGATGCTCCCAGCGACATTTTGACTTCCATGGCCTGTCACCAAGAGGGCATACATCCCTCCAACATGGAAGCATATGGAAGCCAATGATCCAACAACAAAGGGCCATATCCACTAGTAAAAAACTATAGTACATTATCTGGTTGATGGTTTGGAAAATTGGATTAACTATGGTTTGTGGTAGATATAACGAACTAGTTAATGGGGATTATAATGGTCTATAAACATAACTAAACTACTGGTTGGTGGTTTGGAACCATGGAATTTTATGTTCCATCATATATGGGATGTCATCCTTCCCAACTGGCGAACTCATATTTTTCAAGATGGTCATTGCACCACCAACCAGATTATAGTACATGTATCATCTAACTAACTGGGATATAGTACACCCTCGACACACCATTGTTTAGCTTCCATGTGAAATTTCGAGGATGTAGTCAAAGTATAATGGATGTCACTTTGGCATGAAGGCTGAGGACGACAACATACGACAACCATAGCCGCAAGGTTGATTAACTTTTGGTGCTTTGGTGATGCCGCAGGCGGCACATGTTATCAACTATGAATATGTATGAATATGTAATATGTAAGATCATTCAAAAAAATCAACCCGAAAATGGCCCCTCTTTCATCAATCTCTATGCTGGTGAAATGTGTATTCGGCTTTAACATTTGATATTTTTTTGGTCAGCATTATTGATACATGTTCTTTAAGTGACATCCAAATTCACAGATTGGCGCTTGAATAGATTCAATTCTATGCTATGATGTCTTAGATTTCAACAATTGATTGAAGGGAAGGCTCCCAAGCAATTTGGGGCCAAAATCCATGGTTTGCTGAAAAATAGCCCTTCAACCAAACCATAGATGTCCTTTTTCCATTAGTTGGTTGATTGATAGAGATAATAAAGGTTGTTGTTTACCCCTTTAACAACAGGTAACTGATCATAGATGGTATACCAAACCATCAATAAATACTGGTTGGTGGTTTCAAACATTTTTTATGTTCCATAATATATGGGATATCATCCTTCCCATTGACTAATATTTTTCAAGATGGTTAAGTCACCACCAACCAGAATATATTCCATGACCCCCCAGGTTCGGTGAGTGTTCTCTTGGAACCCAGGGGAACTTCCTGAGATCGAGCGCTTCCTTGAAGCTGAACTGAAGCCAGGCTTGGTCCAGATCTGGAGGATTGACGTTTCAGCTAAGCTATTGATGGGTATCCTAGGTCATATCTGGTTAATGTTATGTTAATGTATGTTTATTTCCCCAATCATGGCAAAAATAGGTCTAGACTGTCTAGTAGTTGGGTAGTATCCTCTTGTAAATGTTTACATTTATAGTGGAGAATCCACTATGAAAGGACATTTTCTGAACCGGAAACCATTGGGTTTCCACATCTATGTTACTTCACACCAGGGTAAGCAGCAAACATGTGGATGCAAAGTAATGATTAATGAGAAGTTAACGGTGATAGCCTCGCCTCAAACGTGAGGCATTGAACCAATTGCGCCAACTCCCACAACAGGAATGTATGTAGTATAAATATATGCTGGTTGGTGGTTTGGAACCATGGTATTTTATGACTTTCCATTCAGCTGGGAATTTCATCATCCCAACTGACTTTCATATTGTTCAGAGGGGTTGAAACCACCAACCAGATATATGTTTAAAGGTGAGGATATCACAGTGCAGTGATCGTTGGTTGACCCTAGTCACCGACTATCAAGCACGCGAAATGCGGATGTCAACAAACATATATTCAATCTTCAAAAGCATGTGGAAAACGGAAAAGTGTCTCATGGTAGAGACTATAAGATTGCTTTACCCATCATGGCTGGGTCTACTAGGCTTATTCTTGCAAATCAAACACCCAGAAGCTGAGATGAAGGGAGATTCACCTGGCAATTCTGGGGAGGGGTAAGACTGGTATGGGGCTCTGGGATGTGAAGAAAACGATCAACTCGGTCAGGGAGACACCCAGTGACCAGTGGCACAGTGGATTGATACTGTGGATGGGCCAGCGAAATCCGGTTTTCACCAGTTACCCTCTGGTAAACTAACATAGCTATTGAACATGGCCATTTATAGTGGATTTTCCCATTAAAAATTGTGATTTCCCATAGCTATGTTAAATTACCAGAGGGTAATAGATGGTTCATCCCACTATTTTCTTTGGGGTTCAACCATCCGAAATTGGTGGTGCAGGATTTCGCTGGCCCATCCACAGTATGTATTTGTTTTATGTTGGAATCTGGAACATGTTCTTTTGCCTTGGTCAACAACCCTACTGTACACTAGAAGGATGTTTGTAGCTACAACAATCTTATCCTTGGATTCTGCAGATGGAATTTCGGAAGTTGGGGGGTACCTGTCAACCCCCCCTAGATGTTCTATTGTACATTGGCAGGAACCAGTTATGCTGTATATACTGAAGATACCCACATTTCAAACATTTCATATGTGTCGCACACGTGCACAGACAACAAGGCCCAATTGGCAACAAAGAAAACCACATTAGATTGCTTTTTGACATGTTAAAATCATCTCTTTGATTTTAACATGTTTTTGTTTACCCTCTGGTAAACATACAAAAAGCTATTGGAAAATGACCATCAAAATAGTGAGTTTTCCCATACAAAAATTGTGATTTTCCATAGTTTTCCCATAAAAAAATGCGCTTTTCCATAGTTTTCCCATAAAAAAAATGTGATTTTCCATAGTTTTCTGTATGATTACCAGGCCGGGTACATGTTTTTTTTTAACCACCTGACACTTGAAATGTGACCGGAACTCCAGGAGATCCTGGGTCACCTGGGTCATCTGTCGGTGTCTCAAGCCTAATGGGAATGATGTTTGAAGCAACTAAAAGAACAACTAAAAACTGGTTGGTGGTTTGGAAATGTGGATTAACTATGGTTTATGGTAGATATAACGAACTAGTTAATGGGGATTATACTGGTTTATAAACATAACGAAACTACTGGTTGGTGGTTTGGAACCATGGAGTTTTATTTTCCATAATATATGGGATGTCATCCTTCCCATTGACGAACTCATATTTTTCAAGATGGTTAAAGAATCTACCCTCTGGTTATTTGTTACATAGCCATGGTATAGGTGGTCCATAGAAATAGATGATTTTCCCAGCTAGAAACCTCCATTTATGAGGGATTTTCCATGGCTATGTTAAATAACCAGAGGGTATCTGATCTACTTCAGGATGATTATGTTTATAGTATATATATATATCTATATGTGTATTTATTTTATTTTATATTTATATTATGGCTATCAATTCATCCTATACTTTCAAGAGATGTATTCATTGCTACCGCGTTGTTTTCCAGATGGGTTCACCAGATAGCCCTTACGAGAATCACATGCTACAATTGGGAACTATTGGTGCTCGCCGGTAATCAAACAGACCTAGCTGGGAAATGCCCAACTTGAGAGGCTTCAATGGGAAAGTTCTTTGTGAATGGTGAATCGTCGCAATTTTTGATTACCAGGTTATACTTGGTGGCTCACTACCCACGGCTCGTAAGTGGCTTATAACCCCAGTGATTTACATGGGATTTTTGTCGGGTTAATCCACTTATAACTGGGGTTATAACCCACTTACTAAGTGGGATGAGCCACCAGGTTATAAAAGATATGGTCATCATTGAGGCTGCTGTGTGATGTGCACCTATCCCTTCATTGGATGCCATGAATGGATCCTGATATTTCCCTTGACGGGTTGCTGAAATATGCAAGTGATATCCTTCAACTCCAACGTTCCATATATATATATCTCTAGGTCAATCTTGGATGGGTACTTTAATCCTAACTAGTCTTTTGGTATCAACGGGATTATCTACTAACCAGCAAAGAATTTATTGTTTTGCAGGGTATCTAAGATTGGCACTGATATTCTAACTGAGGCAGAGCTGGCAAAAGCAGAGCAGCTGAGACTGCAGGCTCTGGTCTGAGAGGGGAATCATTGACACCCTAAAGCACACACATTCTAAGGCTAAGGTTGAATTCCGATGTCTTGTGTGTTGCATATACTGTATATAATATATGTTGATCTAGACCTTTTTGGGCTGGTTTTGTTGTGCTGTACTATACAAGTCCAACATATATACCGTATACCATGCATTTTTATTTACTGTAATGGATATGTTGAATCGATCAATTTTCGATGTGCAGGTGACCATCTACATTTTTGGCAGGGAGAATTTGTTTACCCCACAATAGATACATGATGGAAGTTATATCATGGCTGGTTGGTGGTTTGGAACATTTTTTAATTTTTCATATATTGGGAATAAGAATCCCAACTGACTTTTATATTTTTTCAGAGCGGTTGAAACCACGAACCAGATGGGAAACATCCCAAAACCTCATCATGTGCAGAAAACCTCATACTGTATACTTGATCGAGATTCATATCACTTGAAGAATTCCCGCTTGATACGTAGTGATATATGAATATACAAAAAAAAAAATATCATATATATAATATATACTTAAATATATCACCTTGACTAGTTCACCCGGACCTCGTGGCGTTTGCTATCCAAGCGGTGACTTTTTGGTGGTCACAGGCGGCTACTGAAGAGGTGCTATCCATTTCGTCTCAGGGTTTTCTGGGGCATCCTGTGGAAACGAGGGAAACAGGCAGATTTCACCAGCCGAAATCTTGAATTTGGATATATGATTGATGATGGTATATCAATAGTGATATATTACTACCATTAATGGGAATATCATATTAATGGTGATAGTTAAATACTATCAAAGTACCCTCTGGTTATGACTAACATAGCCATGGGAAATGGCCCATAGAAATAGATGGCTTACCTATTAATAGCATGTTGATTTTCCATGGCGAACTGTTAAATAACCAGAGGGTATACGATGAAATTGATGATATTGAAGTAGATTAGGAAAAACCTACCTGGCTATTGAAAACCATTATTTTGGACAGGCAAGTTACTTGACAGCATGGGAATTTGTAAGAGATAGCCTTGTTGACTGAAGCTTCACGGCCCCCTGTGAGCGATATCAATGGGTACCAATATCATATCAATTTTACACAAAACGTTGGCTGGTCTGCTCAATGCAAAAAAAACAAGTAACACCAGGTCTTGTGGTTAAACGCTTTCGTGGGTCTAACATTTGATCCAGAGCTGCATGATGATGTACTGTCCAAATAGGCCGCATCATGATTGCAATTTTCGCTGACACGGTGCATCCAGTCCAGCAAGGGTTTTGTGAAGAATGCTTGTAGCTGCCTAAACTCATCTGGTTGGTGGTTTGGAACATTTTTAATGTTTCCATATATTGGGAATTTCATCATCCCAACTGACGAACTCCATCATTTTTCAGAGGGGTAGGTATACCACCAACCAGTCATTCATGAATTCTTCCAAGTTTAGGTGTTTATCAAAAGTGAAGCACATGCATTGACCTATAATGTCAACCCTGGATTAATAAACCCCAGACGGCTGTTGAATTGGGAGGGTACCATAAAAAAGTATCAGATGAAATGACTATTGGAGGAGTACCCACCTAATTTTCATAAACCATGGTTATTAATGTGCAGCAATTGACGTTCAAAGACCTCGCAGTCAACAGGATCCCTGCTGTTGCATCTCAGCTGTCAGGATCCGCACGTGGAATTGAAGATCTTGGAGGAGATCGCTGTCGATTGTGCGGTGCTTTTCTGTTCGGATTTTGCATCCTGAAGTGTGACAAGTTTTCGAGATTTTGAGAAGTGACACAGACCTGGATTTACCTTCACAACTTCCTATCCAACTTCCTATCCAACTTTCTATCTAACTTCCTATCAAGCATGAAATCTAAGTTATTAGGAAGAAGTCTTGTGGTTCGCAATCCCAGTGGCGTGACGGACTTTGCTTCATCATGGGATCACCATCCATCCTCCTGCCAGGAAGTGTGAGGTGTCTCAGTGCTGGGAGAGTGTGAGTCGGGTGTGCCCCAACTGATTATTGGAGTTGGTGAATCGCTAGAAACTGTGTTTTTTTTCATGTTTTTTTCCGGTGTTCCAATTTTACTGAGTGATAGTGGGAAGGGGCAACTGACTGCCCGCTGGCAACTGGCAACTGACTAAGTTCAGATAGTATTCTTTTTGGTTCATCTCTGAACAAAATGAACAAAGCTGTGTCTCAGACCAGTGGTTCCGACCTAAATCGCGTCCCAAAGTTCCTAAAGTTCCTACAGTTGTTTGTTCGTGTAATGTCTACGTTGATCCTTACAGTCCCTCTTAGAATCTAGATTATTGATTTATATATATATATATACAATCTAAATTATCTACACAAACATATTATATATAATCTAAATTATCTACACAAACATATTATATATATACATATAATCTAAATTATCTACACAAACATATTGTATATATATATATATACATAATCTAAATTATCTACACAAACATATTATATATACATAATATCAATTATCTACACAAACATATTATTTATATATATATATATATATATAAACAGTGTATATATATATATATACAGTGTATATATATACAGTATATATATATAACCACCTGGTAATCAAACAATCAACCGCGGCGATACATAATCAACCCATTCAAATAGATGATTTATGCTGATTTCCCCATGAAAGTCTTCATTAACTCCATTTGTTTGGGATTCCCCAACTAGCCACGTTGGAGGACACCCCTCCGGCTACAGCTTCCCATGGCTCAAGGTGTGGCCTTCGCGAACGATGGCTCCACCCGCGGCACCTGGAAGTGACGCGCCTGGCAAAGCGAGAGAATGGGATTGTTTACTGGGATGATTAGTTGTATAGTGATATATATATACACATCATGTTCATATTACTGGTATAGTGGTATAACGGTATAGTGATGATTAGTGGTACATATGATGAATGGTATACTGGTATATAATGGCATGATGGTGATTATGATGATGATGATGATGAGGATGATGAGGATAACTACCGGTATCACATGGGATTGTTTAGTTGGTATCACATCTCAACGTGAAATACACTATTTGGATCCATTTGGGGAATCCAGAGGGTAGATTTTTGTTCCTTAAGCAAATCCACTGATTAATTAGTCCATGATATACCCTCTGGTAAACATACAAAAAGCTATTGAACATGGCCATTTATAGTGAGTTTTCCCATTAAAAATGGTGATTTTCCATAGTTATGTAAACGTTTACCAGAGGGTACCAATGCTCATTTTCAGAGCCGATTCTCGGTGTGTGTTTGGTTCCTCAAACGTTGAGGTGATTTTTCCGCAATAGGATGGATCTAAGATGGAGGATTTACATGGATTTCCCCCCTCAAAAGATTGCGCCATCTATGTGGATGCAGCTGGAAAAGATTGGTAGTGGTGAAACAACACATCCAGCCCAGGTCCAACAATACTTGTGATATCTATCTAATCTAATCTAATCCAATCCAATCCAATCCAATCGAATCGAATCTAATCTAATCTAATCTATCTATCTATCTTCCTATCTTCCTATCTCCCTATCAATGTTATTTTATCAATGTTTCATCCTATCCTATCCTACGCTAGGCTATCCTATTCTATCCTATACCTGTCTAGCTATCTACCGCATCTAGGTGACTTTATCCATGATTTCCATCTATCTAAATTAGTTCTAAATCTATACACTGACTAGATATATTTGGGACTACGAATTATATCTATCTAATTTCCATAGGTTTCTATTTGACTAGTCTGTGTCTAAATGAGCAGTGTTCACAACCCCTGTTGGTTGATGATTAGTTCGGGGACCATACTAGCCTTCATACATTGGGGACTACAATAATCCAAGAACGGGGAATCGCTATAAACCAACCAGGATTAAATGGAAGGATACAGGAATTTGTAAACACTGGGTCATGACATAATCATGACATATTCATTGAATTTCATTGATTATAATTATAATCATATTATAAACATATATCATCATAATATACCATTATATATATATATATAAACCAACCAGGATTAAATGGAACGCTAGAGAAGATCCCATTGGGATCATATAAGCCACATATAAGCCATATATAAGCCATTATAAGCCATATATTAGCCATATATTAGCCATATAGGCCATATATAAGCCATAAAATGGCGAGTTGGGAATGATACAGGGATTTTGAACACAATCTACAAATCTACAAATGTGGGTGCACCCAGTTACAAGATGGTTTATAAACCCCATTAACATCCATTAAGTATAGTTAGAAGTATCATATTGATAACTAACTTATGATACTTATAACTACAGTCATAACCCTTTTTGAACATCCATAAGATCCATTAACTATAGTTATTTATAGACCATAGTTATTGAATCAACTAGTATTCGATCCATGGTTTATACATAACTATAGTTAAATAACATCCATTAACTATGGTTAAGTAACCATTCCATAACACCATTGATTGACAATCCTCCAAAAAGCCAGTGATATATATATATATATATATATTACCAATATATAGTATCTCACCAGCTATACCATGATATCTCACCATATATAGTCTCATAGCATTTATCCTCTGGTAAACTAACATAGCTATGGAAAATCCCAATTTTAAATGGGAAAATCCACTACAAATGGCCATTTTCAATAGCTTTTTGTATGTTTACCAGAGGGTATTGGAGCTCAAATCACTTCTCAATCGCTTCGAAGTCTTCGATGGCTGGTCATCCCAGAAATGGTCATCCCCTGGAACTGCCGGAACTGAAATCACCACGGGGCGATCGTTGGTCCAATAAATTTAAGTACCGTTGGTCCATCCAATGGTTCTCGATATGAAAAAAATGGGATTTGTATATATATATATATAAATAATAATCAAAATAATAATAATAATTAATAAGCATATATAATAGTAATATATATATATGGATATATGGATATTAAATGTCTCTACTGTATGAAGATTAAAAAAAAAAAAAACAAGTTGATTGTACATGTCCTCAAGACATCTCAAGACCCAACAGCTTCACTGTGACTTTTTTCAGCTTGAGGTCTGCGCGGCTCATGTTGGGGCCTAAAAAAAAGCGGATTTCAAGAGCTGAAAAACTTCCCACAGGGATGATCCCCAACGTTTAGCAGCAGTGGATTGTATATTATGGTTTATATGGTTTTATGGGTTTTATTGGTAAATATATTTCATAATAAAATTGGTTTTATTGTATTTGTTTTGGTGAATTCTAATAATTGGTTTATTTCATGGAAATCCCAATCTAAAATGGATGATATGATGACTGGGGGTAGCCCCATGACTTAGGAAAGCTCCATATATCCAGCATTTATATATATAACTGGTTGGTGGTTTGGAATATGTTTTATTTTTGTCCATATATTGGGAATTTCATCATCCCAACTGACTTTCATATTTTTCAGAGGGTTGAAACCACCAACCAGTATATATTTATATTTATTTACCAACCACAACGACATATAATTCGTTTAGCATGTAGGTAAGACTATTATTTGTCAATATTGTTGATATCCAACAATTTTTTCTGGTGAACTATTTGTGTGATTTGATCCCTGTTTTTCCTTTCATGTGTGTGTGTGTCTTGCCAAACAACGCAGTGACTGGTTTGGCAGATTAGTGATCAGTGGCTCAATTGGTTAAATGCCATTGCATGGTATGCAAGCTTAGTAAATTGTTTGTAAATTGGTTTTGTACCTGCCACTAGTTCTGAAACAGGTGAGTTGATGCTACATGAATATGGACTGTTGTTTGTTGGCTTATGTCCCTATCTATCCAAATTTATTACGCTATCTCTATGTTGATGAGGTATTCAGGATCGGCCGTTCTCCATTGTTGCTCAGTACACCGAACACACTCCATATTTGTTCACTATGTCATAGTTAAATCACCATAGTTCAATGAGTCAATCACCAGTTTTGGCAGTTACCCTGTGGTAAACATACAAAAAGCTATTGAACATGGCCATAGAAATAGTGGTTTTTTCCATTAAACATTGTGATTTTCCAGTTCGCTATGTTAGTCATTACCAGGCCGGGTAAACTCCCTATGTTTGTCCATGTTTTTGGCGGTTAACTCCCCAAGGCTGCGGCTCATACTGCAGCGATGGCTGCCTTTGACTGGGTGCGGCTGCGGTTTGTGCTGCAAGTGATGGGATCAGGGTGGGGAAATCATGCGCCATCATGAAACAACTTAAAGAACAATGGTGAATCGGGGAGGATCAACATGAATAAATATGGGTAATATATTAATAATGTGATCCAATGCAATGCCTTTTTGTTGATAATATGTGGGGAGATGATCAGCAAATCAACGATGCTCCCCAAGAACCATATATTACCATATATAATTACCATGTATATATATATATATATCATTATATATCATATATAGATACCATAGTGAGGCGATCAATATGAATGAGGTACATGCGAATGGAAGCACCCCCGAAGACATTTTCCAGTGACTCCGGGTGACCAATGCTTGTCAGGAGTGCCCCTTCATAAGAACCGGCCTTCTAAAAACGGGGTGTACACCGTACATTCCTTCGTCGCATTCAGGTTCTACAGATTCAATGTGTGCTGGGTACGTTCAGTTCCTGAGTTCCTGTTCCCAATGTCACTTAGTGCCCCACTTGTGCCCCTGAAATTGGAACCTGCTTAGTCACGTTCAGTTGGTTTATGTCAGCATGTTGTGGGTTTCTCTGAAGGTGGCAGCTGAAAAACATTGCGGCAAACTGGTGGAGCAGCCCCTGGGACCGGAGAAGTGAAAATCTCCGGGATTTGAGGTGTGCTCAACGGTAAACACGCGGCAGTATCTTCACGAAACCAAAGTCCCAGTTTTTTGTTTGTCTTCATGATGCATAAGGTTTTCATGGAAAAATCCTGCGAACCTTGGCCACCTGGCCTTTGGAACCTGATTAATATTGATTAATATGATCAATCCAATGTTCTCTTTGCTGCAGATTCACTCTTTGAATCATCAAATTTCCCGCAGATGGCCATATTTTCCAGCTCTCCGAGAATTTCAAGAGGTACTTTTTCGCAGGTGGACCGATCCGATCTGCCGCGATTGAATCCATGAAAGAAATCCCCTGGAAAACAAGCAAGATACATCTTATGCGATCCAAATCTGTCCAAATGTGTTGTTATTTGGTGCAATCAACTTGGTGCCACATAGTTAGCTAATCTGATTTGTAAGTAGGTTAAACGATTGGATTGATGGTTGTTAATGTTGTTATAACCCAGAAAACATAATAGTCACTGTTTTACCAGATTAACTGTATATACATAGTATATGGTTTATGGATGTTTATGGTTTCTATATATGTATATTTATATTGTATATATTTTCGAATTATATCATAATATATTGTGTACATATGTGTGTACATATATATATATACATATATATATACACATACATATATATATATATATATATACATATATATATATAAATATATAGAGATGTGATATGGTGTATAGATCATTACTGGGTCACAGCGTTGCACTCGTCTCCTCAACTGTCGCTGTCCCAAGGTATCTGGCAGTCTATCCGCCTTGGCACCCCATCACAGGTGGGAGAAAAATGACGTTGTGATGATCCAGGTGTGACGACAAGAAAAAATAACCACCCAAACTTTGGAATATATGGAGTTATGATACTCTATATATATATATGTATATATATAT
>Ga0126342_10010582_pt1 | contig 16507 bp, 16 predicted proteins | sample Cyp1metagenome_FD_92528 | JGI IMG/M metagenome (GOLD analysis project Ga0126342, IMG submission 92528) | Coral microbial communities from Lord Howe Island, Old Settlement Bay, Australia - Cyphastrea 1 metagenome | ecosystem: Host-associated > Invertebrates > Cnidaria > Coral ... | reverse complement strand
TATATATATAGTATGTATATATATAGTATGTATATATATATATAGTATATATATAGTGTATATATATAGTGTGTATATATATATATACGTGTATACAGACTAGGACTGGAGATGTTGGATCATTTTGGGCTGTAAAGAAATAAGAGGACTTTCCCAGGGTTCCAACATCTGCCAGGTGGCGCAATGCCATGCACTCGTTGCACTCCTTGTGCCGTGATGGTGAATCCCTGGATTGGCTTAAGGGAAAATCTGCGGGAAACCATGATTTTACATCCAAGAATTTCAGATTGCAAGTTGCACGTCTTAGAATGATACTTCTGCAGGCAATGTGAACAGAGCCTTTTGATCATGGAAAAGGATAGAGGGCATTTGCCCATTTGTTCGATCAGCTTTGAGTTTTCAACCACCAAGAGTTCTGCAATCAAGTGGACATTGAGCTTCCGCCTATTCTTCGCAAATCTGGTGCAAGCATTCCTAGTTGGCAAACTGGACCGTTGCTTCTATGCCACCAGTTCGTTGATGAAGCTCCGATGTTGCATGGACTGCTGGACTGCCTTCCTGTAGTGAAAAATCCCTGTTTTGTATGGCTTGTGTGCCTTTTTTGTTCTCACACAGCCAAGCCTACTAATCTAAATGATGATCAATGTTGGCGGAAAGGAACAGGTCAAAAAGTCTGGTTTCGGATCGATGAGAAATTACTTTTAATGGTCAAGGTTAGATTGGCAAATGTTCCCGTATGCCCATTGGCTGAAACCCGAATTGAATGGGATTTATCATGGATTATCCATACTCATTTTCCCTTATAGGAAATTAGCAGAACCTCCCTATTTTCAGGCGCAAAACCATGGGGAAACCACGTGTTTTACCTCGCCAATGAATACATCCAGCACATTCCACCAGGGCTGCTTGGGACCCTATCGTTACATGATACCCCATTGTCCAGTATCCATCCTGGTGTGCTATACTATCCATGATAATTATCCATAAAAAAAATATTTTTGCATCCACTATTTCCATCCCCCATTCAAAATTCACAAAAGGGTCCATTCTCATCCATTACGGTATGATCATGACCTCGCGCTCGGGGTACCATTCATTTTTGCCCAGGTACCAAGTCGCTCTCCGTATTAGCTCAGGGTCCTTGCTTCCAGCACCTTGACACTGCGGCAGGGAAGATCCAGCAAGAATTCATGAGAATTGGGATGTTAACCAGTAAACATATGGGTTTGTCTGAAAATAGTGTACCCCTACACCCAATGGTTAAGGATCATTATCCCTACTAAGTGGCTATAATTGGGGGTATACCCCATTTTTAGACATACCCATATGAATAAAAGTGGATGTAAATCAACATGTTCTGTAGATTGAGAAAAAATCGAGTAAAAGGGCTCATGTGGTACAGTTGAATTCAGGAAAATTGACATCACTTAGCGAATGCTGTTGATGCCATGGGCCAAGCTGGGGTTGCTTATCCGCTTCCGAGATGGGCTCTTGTCTACCAGAATTTACCATTTTTTTCACGACTCCCTAGATAGAAACAAGGTGGAGACACAGAAAATATGGGTATGGGTCAAAATTAGGTACCCCAATAATTGGATGGTGAATACTAAACTAGACATTTCCATCTGTAGTCCCACATCGGTCTTCCATTTTGACCCAGATCCATATGGAAAAAAAGGTGGAAAAATATATCCAACTTATAGGATCTGCCGAGATATGGCATCTTCGATCGTTGGTCCGTGCCGGCCATTCCATCTCCCTCCAGCCTGCTGCACCCAAGTGTGTTGGTGACTTCCCCCCAAGTTGGTGAAACCCCCTATGGTTTCAGCGTCATACCCCTAATTGATGGTTAGATCCCAATGTTTGTATCCAATAGCGTCCAAGCAACTTAGGTCTCCATGTTCGTAGCTTAAATGAAGCATGTTGAACTAGCTGACTAGCTCATACCACCAACTTCACATTGTCAAATGCCATTCTTATCAAATCCTCATTTCTTGGATGGTTATTATATCAATGGCCATTTCAGGAACCGATTCATTGGAGGTACCTACCATATACTGTATATGGCCTATTTTTTAGGCCTAAATTTCAGGGGATATACCCCCAAAATATGGCATTGATTATAGCTGTTATTTGCTTTAAAATCCCTGGTAGTTCTGCGGATTTGCGAGGTCCTCCAAGCCACGTGGCGCGGCGCCCTGTGGCTATTGCCGCAAGCGCTGCCGCCGCAAGCTGCGGGAAACGGCGAGCTGACGCGTAGCATGGGGGCTGCCATCAGCGCGTGGCTTGGAATGTGTGGTAAAGCTGAATGCCATAGTCACCATCCCATTCGCCATGTGGGCAATAGATCATTTTCGATGTGTGGTTAATGTGATCGATACTCAGTAGTGGTTGACGACGGGTAATCCCGGACCCGTAATATGAAGTAATGTGGTAAACCCAATGCCATAAACAATCCACAAGTTTGAGATTTATGAAATTGGCTATACTCCTAGACAGATCCTTTTCAATTAGGAACTTCGGAACAACTGTTCCTTATGGTTTGTCCAGCGGCTCATGTACATCCCGGTGATTTGGAAGGGAAGTCTATGGAGACTTCCTGCCACCTGTGCCGAATCACTCTCGAGCTACCCAATTTTGCAGGGCTACAAGACTTGCCTTGGAGCCAGAGCCACATTTTTTTTTTGAAGCCATCACTCTGCTTCTTTAGTTGTTTCTTCTCTGTTATCATTATATGGTACAGTACCTCCATTTTAGGATCCTGAAATTCCCATTGATCTTTTGCATTTTTTTGTATTCTTTTGTTCTTTTGAGTCCGAGAACAGTGACTTACAGTTCTTTGATAGGCCCGAGTTACATGGGATGGTAAAGGCCGCCTGGCCTTGGGCTTTAAAATACCACAGAAGATCTTCGATTTGCGCGAGAAATCACCACCAGTGCTTTCCGAGGATCTTATCTTTTATCCAATGTATACTATATATATATTTATTTAGTTAGTTAGTTGGTTAGTTGGTTGGTTAGTTAGGCATGTATTTATTTAAATCACATAAGGATGTATGAATCCAGTGCTAGGAGACCTCAGTTTCTGCATTACACTTGCCATGTTATTTGTATAATATATAGATATATATATATATATACATTGTGCCATATATTAAAGGGTGCACATGATACTCCAACTTTTTCAGCACTGCAAGGCGGCAGATCCGATGACCCGATAACCCGATGACCCAAGGTGCGTCAGAGGCGATCGTTGGGCGCAAGCCTTGCGGCTGCACTCCATGCAGTGCTTTGCAAGGAATTCGTGGCCCGACAGCTGTGGTGCGTTTGGAAAATGGTTTGGACCCAGAATTGTTGGAAAATGGTTGCTTCATGAAATTTATAATCTCATCCCCCTAATATGAAACACCCCATAAATGGTCCCCATTATGTCAGAATCCCCTACTCAACCAGGATTTCTTTGGGGTGTTTAATATTAGCGGGAAGGGACTATTTATCAAGTTGTACTGGGTCCAGCACAACCGCTGTTTCACGCACAATGGAGTTCTGTATTTGTCTACATCCACAGGCCCGAGGGATTCTCTTGTGCATTTGGATGATTGCTAAGAAACAAACAGGTAGCTTCATTCTGAATATGGGTGTGGGCCTAAGTCCAAACTTATCCCAAAGAAAAAAGTGAGATGAAGATGTGCATCCATTCGCCAGCCATTTTCTAGGTTACTAGGGTTTTGATCCATAGCCACATCTATGTATATATATATATATTATATATATATACCCTGGGTGAACATGCGTAAATGTTTTTTGAGTAGCTGTTTCCCGCAGTGTCTCCCATATATAAATGTGAAATTGACTAACTAGCCAAAACTGATGTGTTTTTCTTGGAATGTGCCCATCTGCTAGTTAACCATTGGCATTTGGACCCATTTGAGCCATTCAAAAGACCATGATTGATATTTAGATTGCCTTCAGATTTCCATGATGTCATTATCCCCATGAATTTAATATCGGAATGAAAAATTCCCATGATGTCATTATCCCCATGATCATTAAAATCCCAGCGTCATATGAGTCGTCCCCACCACTTCCAAGGTTAACCTACAACTCGACGGTGAGCGCTTGCGAAGAAGGTGAGTTCATCCCCTGCTACCGGGATGGATAAGGATGATGGGGAGTTTGCCAACCGAAAAGGAACATAGCTAGTAAAAACGCAGGAGAAATATGGACATAATATGCATATATATATATAGCTAGATAATTAGATAATTAGATAATTGGTGGGTCAGATATCTGTTGCTTGAATTGTACCTGGGATGATTTTTCCAACCTGACTAATGTTTTTGGGATGGGTTGAAACCACTGCAACCAGTGAAGCAAAACGCGGTTGGGCAGCAAATAGGTTTCAACCAGGTGGCAAAAGGCAACCGCTCAAAATTGGTCCCAAAAAATATCATTGCCGAAAATGTGCAGCCATTTGTGAGTCAACGGTGCCCAATCGTGGTTTATCATTTTCCAGGTGCCCATTGGCGTTTGGCTCTAGCGTTGATGGCCGAAATGCAGGCGGGCGGGTGCTCGGATGTGCAGAAAATGGTGATGTTCATCGGCAGGAGATGTACCGTGTGGTAATTTAACAGTATGGCCCATTGTTCGATGATTTACCTAGTGAAAGCGGTGATTTTCCATGGCTATGTTAAACTACCACAGCCTAGGATAGTAATTTTCACAGAAAAGAAAAAGTTGTTTGAGCAGCGAAAGTTGGTGCTACTTTACCATCAACAACTAGGGTTGAGGTTCTCAAATACAGCTATTTCACGATGAAATAGGTGCCAATCCCCACGAATAGATATTGTTCTGATCAACCATGAGTGCTTAGCCTATCAAACTTTATTTACTTGTAATTATCATGAAACAAGTGCCGCTCCCAATCATTTACTGTAGTCAAATAAACCATGGTCCAAAGCATACTATCCAATATGACTTGGGGATTATTATCATCTGGGAATTCCTCATCAAACCAAAGGCCGCAAGACTGGAGTTGGACGTCTTCACTTTCAACTCTGCCATCAGCGCCTCCGAAAAGTGCAAACGCTGGAAGGAGGGTGTTGGGATGATCTTTTATGGCTGTGAGCATGGTAAGAACCCCCACTGTTGTTCCGAAAAAAATGCCTTATTACTAGTAGAATGTGGATTTAAGCTGTAACCATTGGGATTCGTCCCATGATCTGAATCTTGGGGTGGGTCACTACACCATTTTGAGGAGGAAGTGAAGCCAATTGATTGATTTTTGTGTGGATGGTTTGCTTCAGAATGTTCATTGCAAGAACAAACAAACCCTCAAAAAATTGGGCATGGATCAATACCTATGAATAACATTTTTAGGGGAATGAACATCCATTTACCAGCTATTTTGATGTTCACTAGGGGTACAAGGTTTTGACACACTGCCATATGGGCATGAAAAGCAAGTGCAATGACAATTCCAAAATGCTCCATGAGACAATTCGGCTACGCCGCCTTGCATGGACAGCCGCAATCTGCCAGAGATACTCCAGCACCTGGCGAACTTCTCAAATGTTTAAGGACGTTCCTTTCCCGTTTTCGTGCCACAAGGCAAAAATTGTCCCACAATGGCTGTGGCATTCTGCAGCATTCCGCATGTCAGGGGTCAGGCCACCAAGGGAATGACCATAGAATGCCATCTGGTTGGTGGTGACTGGAACATTTGGCTTTATTTTTCCCATCATATTGGGTATGTCATAAGGTAAAATAACCCCAAATGACTTTAACTCCATCATTTTTCAGAGGGCGAAAAACCACCAACCAGCCATAGAAAATTTCGATGCTGTGCCGAATCCGACCTCAAGTTCATCGCTGCTATGCCGCAGATGCACAGCGAAGCACTGCCCTGTCGGAAAGCGTTTTTGGGAAACCTTACTTTCTGATGTTTGGGCCGACATGACAAGATCGTGGTTTTGGCATTTTTCTCCATCGTTCTTTCAGACCCCGATGGTTGAGAAAATGTGCCCTCAAGGTGGTTTGGTGTCCAACTCCAAATACATCCACCATGGCTTATCCGTTAACATTGTTATGAACCACCTTGGAAAATGCGTTGCTCTCGAGATAGAACCTTTATATATGTAACTATATGTATATACTGTATATGGTGGATCATATGTTATCTATATACCTCGATATTTGTTTCGTTTGTTCAAACCTCGCAGTGTTTTGGTAGATTGATATCCTACTTTTGCTGGTTAAAATCACTACGTTCGATGAAATTTTGGGGCTTATACCGTCTGTTGCCTTTGCCCATATCCTGTCGTGTTCGGTTTTCTTAATGGTTTTTGAGGGGTACCATGTGTGTAAATATATATATATAATATACATATATATATATATATATGTATAATCACAAAATGATAACCCCCCCCTTTGAACCCCCCCTACAAGATAAACCTGAAATAAGGCCATAATAAGAATTTAATTGCTATTTGGGCTTAATTAAACCTTATTAAGGCTTAATAAGGTACTATGTAATTATATATGTATATATATATATGTAATTATATATATAGTGTAAGGGCATCCTGAGTAGTTGAGTCACAGTATCCCAAGTGCGACAATATCCCAACTAGTCTGACAGTAGCAATCGCCAGAGAAATGATCTCTCTCTGGCATGACAAGATACCAAGGGATAGTTACTTGAACCTCGCTGGAACCAAGATTCTGCAGGATTTTCCGTACAATTTTGGTTCTTTCTTCCAGGGAGGTACAGGAAACCTCTTAGTAGCCTCATCTGAGCATGTCAAGTTGAAATCCCAAATATGGAGGTTTCCTAAGTCATAGGGGTACCCCAAATCATCCAACATTCGATCATTTTACTATTGAAACAACCATGGTGAGTTGGGGATCCCACACTTGACACCACTGCTGGACAAGCTCACCTCATCTCACAGTCAAGTCTCTCAGGGCCGGAATGTAATGATAAAGCAAGAAAAGCTTGTGAGACATATGTAATCTCTATATACACACACAATATACCCTCTGATAAACGTTTACATAACTGATGGGAAAATCACCATGCTATTAATGGGTAAATCCACTATTTCTATGGCCATGTTCAATAGCTTTTTCTATGTTTACCAGGCCGGGCATCACATCAGACCGCCAGGAGGCTGTCCAGCTCTTCACTGGCTGCGGACGCGGAAACGTCGACGTCTTGACCTTCGCCAGCACGCTGAAAGCCGTGCGAAACGGCGCCACGTGGCACCTGCAACTGTCCTTAATGGAGCCTTGGTGATGTACAGCCCCCCAAAAAATGGTGGGTTTAAGCCTGTAATAATTGGGGATGGGTCAAAACCCTGGTACCTAGTGAACCCCAAAATAGCTGGTAAATGGATGTTCATCCCACTAAAATGTATCTATAGGTATTGACCCATACCCAGTTGGGTTTCAGCAACAAAAATATGGGATTTCAGGGATGCGGTCTGGGATATGGGGAATTTAGCCATCCAACCAGGATGAATCTCCAAGAAGCGAATGGGGATTGAACCAAACCATTAATGGAACCTGATGGTTAGAATTTGAGGAAAACGCCCATTTGAAAACATAGTCTTCCTGGTTTAGGAACGATACCTAAATATATCATTATGGCTGATATATTGCCCATTATAATTATGAGTACCATAGAATGATACCTAATTATCTTTGCCCAATGGGAGTTGATCCAAGTTCGGGATGAGACCTAAATCGGTCGTTTTTGGTGGCGTGTCCCATCACCAGAAATCTCCTGGCGGATCAGCGGTGGAGATGATCTCACCCGGAGGTTTTGGGATTTCAGCAGGCACAGCGGTGATAATCATGAGATCATGAGGAGTTCGTGGGAGAAAAATGAGAATTGAGTGGGAGAAAAGTGGGATATGTCGTGTTACTAACTGGTACTAACTGATTCGAATTCGGATTTCATGAGATATTCATGGATAAAAAAAAATGGGATGTATACTAAGCCGCTAAATTCAAAAGTTGGATTCGATTAAGCCATGAATTAGGCCTGATCAGTTCCAAATACCATCTGGTTATTTAACATAGCCATAGAAAATCACCATTTTTAATAGGTAAACTATCTATAAATGGGTCATTTTCCATGGCTATGTTAAAAACCAGAATGGAACATACAATCAGCAGTTAGTTTCATCACCAAAAGGTTGGATTATACCCACGACTTGGTTATAATGTTATATATATATATACATGTATACATATATATATATATAATGTATATTATACGTATATAGATATATGTATATGTATGTATATATGTATAAGAACCAACATTGTTTCCAACTACATTTACAAGCCACCAAATTAGATCAACCCAGTCGTAGCTATGGATCTGTCATTCACCCAGGAAGAGCTGGAGCCTTCTTCCGTGGCTCTCAATGTCACTTGTTTTGGAATGGCAGGATGGCAGTGTTACCCTCTGGTTATGTTAACAGTTTGCTATTGAAAATGACCCAGTCGAAATAGTGGATGTTCCCATTGATAGCATGGTGGATCTTTCCCATCAGTTTTTTGTATGTTTACCAGAGGGTACACCATGGGAAACACCCAATTGGTGACGATGGTTGCCCAAAAACATGGCCAACTGGAACATTTCCATCATGGTTTTTATGTCGGGAAATCATGCCCACAGGCCGAAGTTAACACAGGTTAGTGAAATATAGTTAAATTTAGATCATATATGTATATATTCTCTGGTAAAGTCTCATAACTTAATGGAAACCATGTTTCGGTACCTCAAAACCTCAATGGGACCGTCCGCCTAGGCCATTTGCTGTGGCGAGGCCATAGCCATTTGCGACCTTAGTGCACGCTGGAGGCGGCAAAGGTGGGGTTTCCAAGCGATTTCGGTGAATTTCCGGGTGAAAAGCCCATCATTAATGACTGGTTGGTGACTGGAACATTGGTGAAATGTATGGGATTTCATGATGGTTAATGATGGTTAATGGTTAATATTCACTGATTGGTGGTGACTGGAACATGAATGAATGGATTGTGGGGTACATAAAACCTACCAAAATGGTTGTTTTATGGATGATTTATCCATTCAGTTGGGAATGGAATGTCATCATCCCAACTGACTTTCACTCCATCATTTTTCAGAGGGGTGGCGAAAAACCGCCAACCATTTTCTCATTTTGAAACTACCACTTGAGAGTCTTTGGAGTAGGGGCCACATGCCATCACATGCCCAAAAACCGAAGTGTTGCCACGTTCACTGCTGAAAGGGACGCCCTTGCTTACAAAGCCCTTGTTTTGGCAGATTTGTAAGTTGTTCCACCAGTACATTTGTGAGGCCTGGTTATTTTCATCCTAGATGGTTTGGTGTTTTTTCTTGAAATCCAAGGTCACAAAAATCCATTTAAAAAAAAAAACAGTCGTGCTATTTCTTGCTAGTTAGCCTCCAAATAATCCCTATAAACCATGGGTAAAGACCACGGTGTTCCTGTTTTCCCAACCAAGCTCTGTTCCATGAGGCAGTTCTTAGCCTTGCTGCCAGAACAGGGCCTTGCGGCCCTTCGGGCGATGGCGTAAAAAGATGCTTTTGTCGCAGGGGGGTGACTTGGAGGATCTTAGTAATCCATAGTTATTGGCCATTGATTAGTAACTATGGCAACATAAGTCATAGTTATTGCCATTAGATATCTATTAGTTGCCATAGTTGCCATAGTAACTATAGTCTGATTAGTAATCTTAGTAATCATCCCACTTATCAGGGCGAAACATCACCGGTTAGTAACCATAGTGATAAGCCACTGATTTGTGGTGTAACCCACGAATCCGGGACTTACTAACCAGGGTTATTAGCCAGTTACTTACCCTCTAGTAATTTCACATAAGGGAAACCATGGGTGTTCCATATTATTTTGTGGATATACCAGAGGGTAAATGGGTGATATCAAGCAACAAACATGCGACAACATGTGGGAAAGCATAGAAAAAACTTATGGAGGAAAACGGAGATGAAATTGATATCCGATGAAGTTGGGGTCATTGGCTTCCAAATGCTTATAATTATTGCATATTGCGCCCAACAAACGGGTGCTTCAATCAATGACCAGCCGTTTGTGGGTCCATTGGTACCCTAAGCCAATTCCCTTTGACACAATTTGGAGGTTCAGTTCTCTTGAAATCCCTACCATGGCTTTCTCAAAAAAGGCGTGCCTATTCCTCGATTTCAACGAATAACATGTGTTCGCTTGGTGAAGGTCACGGATCATGGGCTGAAAAGGCCTCCTTCCTGGGTGGACTTTGGAGGCGGTAAGAAACACCATCGTTTTATATCGCAAAAAAACACTCCGAATCTGAAACTTCGGTGTTTTTTTTCCCATCCAGCAATGATTGAATGGATGATGTGTCCCCCAATGTTTTTTTTTTCTGAACACTTGGCATTTTGCCCAATTTTTTCGTTTTGGCCATGGATTCCATGGATTCCATGGATGGATCTCATCGCCCACAATGCTGCCATCAGCAACAGTGCTAAGCAGCTGCGGTGGCAGCTGGCGCTGCAGCACTGGGATGAAATTTTTCGAAGGCGCGACCAGCGAACTTTCGGGAGAGTTATGGTAGGATTTAGCCTATAGGAATGGGTGAAATAGGTGGAAAAAAGCAACAAGAACAACGGGATTTCTAGTTGATATACCTGATTTTATGGTAGTGAAGTTGGATATTATTAACTAGTTTAGGCATGGTTTGTTCATGGGCTGAAACTACATCAACAAACATTCTTGCGGGGCCCCTCTTGGTAGGTATTTTGTTTACAGTTTGAGCCAATACATTTATACCCGCCTTCATAAGGCATCCTGTTAATTGTGGGTTAGTATAACAGAGAGTACAACCCCCTGCAATAAGCAATCAACCGGGGTAGTTTGAAGGCTCAAATGGGTTGATTCAATATTTGTATGGATCAAAATTGAAGCCTGGGTACGATTCTTTTTTTCTGGTAACCAAGTTTGATCCACAACCATAATACCCAGATAGGAAATATATGGAAATATGCGTACAGCTACGTATTGATCTACATGCTGGAGGTGTTTTTTTCCATCTCATCGACGTCAAACATTCGTCTGGGTAAGTAAACGATCGACCTGACCGGCCAACCTCAGCATAGAAAAAATAAAGAGTTACCAAAATTGCCTGTGATACAAGTTTCGGAATTTAATTGATATACATATATATATAATACATATATATATATAATACATATATTTATAATATATATATATAATACATATATATATATATATAATACATATATATATAATACATATATGTCAGTTATCAGTTGTCCTTTATCATTATCTCCTATTTGTAGCATATGTAGTAACCCCTATATTGGCCCAGATCACTCTAAACATTCCGCCCCTTTTGGAGGCGATTGGAAGGGAATGATATCACCCGAACGTCGCTGTTCAACGCCTTGCGGGGCCGCTGGGCGCCCGCTCTCTCGCTGCTGTCGAACAAGGTGCGGTGTGGTCGTGGAAAAGATGCAACGGAATGCAGGTTGATCCAGCAGTAGATGGATGTTTTAGCCAACTAATACCTATTGGGTATGGGTCAATACCTATTAATACCGTTTTTAGTGGGATGAACATCCATTTACCAGCTATTTTGGGGTTCACTAGGTACCAGGGTTTTGACCCATCCCCAACTTGAGTTTCAATCAGCAAAATATGGACCAAACACTGGAGTTCAATCAAAATTATTCATTTTTACGCGCAAAATGTTGATTTTACCCAAGAGTATATAGTTGGATGATCTAACCAACAAGAATCGGGTTTTGACCAGCAAAAGGTTGATTTACAAATAAAATGGATGCTTAACCAGCAAGACTCATTGTTTTTCAACAGAATGCAAATTCACCCAGCAAGAAAGAGGCTCCAAACCCCTCTTGTGGCCCTTTGTGGCTACTTCAAACCACCATTTTCCCATAAAACCGGCATGAGTTCCATAACTCCCGCCATGTTTCCCATGGTTTTTCCCACTTAAACCACCCCCCCTAGGCGCATCCCAGTTCGCGTTTCATAAGCCATATATACTATTGGTCTATATCCAACTGCATTGTAACCGTATTTCTAACTATGATGTTTCTTGATGCTTCACCATTTTCTCCTAGTTTTCCCCTAAACCCACCAAGTCAGGATCCACTTGGAGGATCCCTTAGTAAGTGCTTAGTACCCCTGGTGATACGATGGATGGTTGCATAGGAAATCGATGGTTGAAACCCTAGAAATAGTGGGATGTTTACCACCGCCTTCAACTGGTGATTCGGCTTTCGCTGGCCCATCCACAGTACCCTCTGGTAAACTAACATAACTATGGATGGTTGATAGATGGTTTATCCCAGTATTTGTAGGGTTTCAACCATCCAAGGTTACCCTTAGTACCCCTGGTGATAAGTCCCCGATTCCTACAGGATGGGGCCCCCAAGATAGCGTTCAGTTGCCTGAAAAAAGTGGCTTTATGGTAGATATAACGAACTAGTTCATAGGGCTTATTTCATGGTTTATAAACCCACTTTTTTCACTGGGGGGCCCCATCCTGTAGGCTTATCCCACCCTGGTGGGATCCCCCAGGGCCCGGCGAACATCATCACTGTGGGCGCTGCGCTCCATGCCATCCGCCGCTGGCCATGGAGCTTGCAGCTGCTGCAGCGACTGCCGGAGACCGGGTGACCCAAAAAAAGTGGGAGAAGTCGGTCCAGAAATCATGAAACAGTGGGAGAATTATCGAATTATTATGGGATCTCCCAGTAACCATAGGTTAATTAACCTGTGTAAACATCCATTAACCAGCTGGTTGGTGGGAGAATTACCCGTAAACTAACATAAATGGCCATTTATAGTGGATTTTCCCATTAAAAATGGTGATTTTCCATAGCTATGTTAAATTGCCAGAGGGTATCGAATTATGGGATAATCCTTCTGATTGACTTTCATATTTTTCAGAGGGGTAGGTATACCACCAACCAGTTCTGGACTATAGAATGACTATGGGATAATAATGCGAAGAATGATCTTTATAGTCCAGAACTTATAGCTATCTTTATATTATAAGTGGAATAACTATAGAATATAAATCTGGAATGTAATGAAATAACAATGAATGGGATAACAAAAGATGGTTAGTAATATCACGAAAGTTGGTCCACAAAACCATCATGTAATGGGATATACAATGGAATGGTTTATTAAGTGGCAAAACATAATTGAAAAATGGTGGCATTTGATTAAGGATATGATGGGGATATGACGGGATACACATATACACATATACACATATACATTTATACATACATACATATATAGATATATAGATATATAGATATATAGATATGCATATACGTATATATACATATGCATATACGTTTATGTATACATGTATGTATAAAACCCAGTTTTTTTCTATGCACGCACCGACTCATAGAGAGGTTGGTGTGAAAGTGCATGATCGAATTGCAAGATTACCTGTCGCAAACAGAGCAACATGGCTTTTGTGTCCTGGTTTGCCGTTTCAATTGCTGGCTCTCCATCCCTAGTTTGTGATCAATCCGAATGACTAGTTGTTTTTTCTGGCGCAGAGTCATAGGTAACTTGTGATGTTTCAATTTGCTCAGTTATATCAAAAGAAACGTTGACATTTCCATGATATCCCCATTATATTCCCATCTTTGCTGATTACATAGCCCCATTTTGGGTGAAATATCCCCACGATACCCAGTAGGCTGCTGTTGACCATGCTGCAACCCAGGAGCAAAGCTTGCAGCTCAACGCAGTGGTGTCCAGTAGCTCCATGGGTGCCTCGGTTTTTCCCACAGTTTCTGCTGCCAAATGATGTTGGATTTTGGTGGTTTTTAGTGGGTTTTTGGGTGATAAAAATGGTCGTTTTATGGTGGTTCATTCGATTCGATTCATGTTTCAACCTAAATCGCTTTCGCGGCGTTGGCCAAAGTGCTGGGAGATGTGTGATCCCCGCAGATTCCACTTGAATCCTTGAAAAAGAAGTGCCCTAAATAGCTATTTCAAAACAGATTTATTTGGATATAGTTCAGAAATATCCAAGTAAATACTAGACTCTGGTACTTTTAGCGTATGGAAATGGCCCATTTAGTTCCATGAGTTATAAAAAAAATGGTGGTTTTCCCTTCGATCAACCCATTAGGTGCCCTTGGTGACGCGCTGCAATGGCTTTACGCCCTGCAACTCTTGGTGGAACTGGAGTCGAGGCGCTTCTCGATGGGAAGAGTGAAGAGTAGCATTTTTCAGAAAACTGGTGCTTTAACAAACAGAAACAGCGAGTTTTTATTCGCAAGAAAGCGAAATTGGCAGAGAATTGAGTTTTGGCCAACAGATTGGAGGAAATTGAAGCAGCCAACAGGTGTATGCAGATGATTTCTGCAGCGAAAACTGGATGATTTCACCAAAACACAACGATTTAACTTAAACAATGTGGGGAGTCAATGCTGGTTCAAAATTAATAGTTGTTCAGCAGCTGAGGATATAATCCATTGGAAAACCGGCTCAATGGACGTACCCTCCCGTAATTTCAGCCATCGAAAAATGCAGAAATTGTCCAATTCGCAAACTGTGAGTCATTGCCAAAGGATGCTACAGTTCAGGCCCTTTACCAGTTATAAGTCAGTTTGTTCACCCCATTTGTGGAATGATAACCCGGTTTATGACCCTTATTTATAGCCATTTAAAACTGGTATTTCAGGCCTTAACTCTAAGATTTATGGATGGTGAATTGGACTTTCTGTGACGAAGCACGAAGCCTCGCAGGTCGCAAGCCAACTTGGTGTCCTACAATGCGGCCAGCCATGCCATCCTCGCGATGGCATGGACCAGTGCCCTGGAGGTCTTGGAGGTGGAACTGGGGGTGGCCCATCAAATTCTGGTTGGTGGTGACTGGAACATGAATGGATTATGACTTTCCATTCAGTTGGGAATTTCATCATCCTAGCTGACGAACTCCATCATTTTTCAGAGGGGTAGGTATACCACCAACCAGAATTCATCAGCATATACCAGAATTAAATGGACAGATGGAGAGTTTACCAATCTGGTGATATGAGATAAGCAGCAAACATTCTGGAGCTAATCTACTTGGGTGCTTGATGGTGTCAAATATGTTCAACCAGAAAAATGGGATGATATGGGATGCTGATACGCAATGATGAACAGATTTTTCAGGTGAAACTACCTACCAAATATCACATGCTTTGGGATATACGAGCCATCCATTAGTGAGCAGTGGGATCCACCGATCCAGTTTTGGATTCAGTGGTCGGACATGGTGAATCATTAGATCCCACAGAAAAACCATGGGAGGATATATCCATGGGAGGGTTTCCAATATCAAACCATGGTATAGCTAGTGGTATATCCCTAGAAAGTGCTATGAAAACCATAATAAATTATGGGATTTTCAAACCAAAAAAAAAACCACTGCTGTATGAAAATCCCTAGAAAGTTCGTTGTGTGCAAAGGTGGATCCATTGAGATATCCGAGTTTTTCCAGGTGGTTGACATCCAGATTCCTCACCACCATCGGTCTCCCATTTCTTACAAAATGTTGATTGGAGAAGATACATCCCGTTACAAAATCGACCTGAAATGTGGAACAATCATGGCTTTCTTAGCCATGAAATGTCGATCTATGAATTTAGATTCGTCATTACATCTAGAGATCCCCAGTAAACTTGCATCGATCCCCATAGACTGCTTACCCCCTTGACATCGACTCCAAATCAGGCCGCCACGGGCGCCGCCCTGCAACTGAGCGCGGTGTCCTATGGAACCCTGCTCCGTGCAGAGGGATGGCCGCAGGCGATACAGACCTTGCAGCAGATGGAAGAAAGGACTGGGGATGGTCAATCCCAGTAAACCATACATTTAAAAAGGGGGGAATGGTGATTAATAGGTGGACAAAGCAGGGGAAATTTTGCGGGTGATGAATTGCTGATATGATAGTATAATTTCATGAAATGGTATGTTACTTCGGGGTGCAGCTGAGAACGGTTTATGAATGAGAGAATGAAACGGCTTTGTCCCACGCAGAGGACCCTTAACTTTACTTGCCATTGTTCTGCGTAGATGTTTCATTTAACGCTTCTCACCGTGTCAAGAGTATTCCCCAAGTGTTCCAGAAGGATGTCCCACAATAGTGGTTTCAAGTTTTGAAAGGGTTTATAAACCATGAATTATTCCCAATCATCAGCCCTAGTTATATAACTTATAAGTCAATTTATCTACCATAAATCAGTGATAAATCCCATAAAATCCCCATTTATCTACCATAAATCAGTGATAAATCCCATAAAATCCCATAAATCAGTGATAAATCCCATAAAATCCCATAAATCAGTGATAAATCCCATAAAATCCCCATTTATCTACCATAAATCAGTGATAAATCCCATAAAATCCCATAAATCAGTGATAAATCC
>Ga0126342_10010581_pt1 | contig 16507 bp, 20 predicted proteins | sample Cyp1metagenome_FD_92528 | JGI IMG/M metagenome (GOLD analysis project Ga0126342, IMG submission 92528) | Coral microbial communities from Lord Howe Island, Old Settlement Bay, Australia - Cyphastrea 1 metagenome | ecosystem: Host-associated > Invertebrates > Cnidaria > Coral ... | reverse complement strand
TATATGTCAATATATGTCAATATATGTCAATATATGTCAATATATGTCAATATATGTCAATATATGTCAATATATGTCAATATATGTCAATATATGTCAATATATGTCAATATATGTCAATATCACCCTTGGGTGTAAGCACCTCTTGTTTTGTGACTCAGAAATAAGGTTTGCGAGTCCTTGATATTTGAAGAATTTGACCATAGAATCTTTGACATTCAGATGAGCTGTTGCCAGCACCTGAAAATTGGAAGGGAATGAGATCCAACACTTAGAGCTTTTAGATCCTTATAACACCTTTACAACTTATCTAGCTTAGCTATTCTTAGCTATGCTTATCTAGCCTAGCTTGGAGGCGCAACAGGGTCCAGAGCTCCCAACATCTCATGTTTTGAGTGACTTGAAGCAAGTGGAACCATTGTATTTTCAAAGCGCTTCAACATTGTTGCACCATTTGGCACTGTATTTTGGATTGACAAAAGCGAAATCTGAAGCGACTGGGTTCAAGTAGCAAAGTTGCTGGAAAGGTGTGCATCCTGAACCAGAGACTACAGACACTGACCCGGAGAGGCAAGAGAATAGCGCCCAAGATGCAGTGCAGTTGTTGATGCTCTTCTTGTTTGTCCAAGGTCAGGTATTATATAGATGTCTCCCATCCCGCTGAGTTTGGCCATTTCCGTCAAAAACTGAGGCAAGGAAAAGGGCATCGAACCAGGAACTGTGCAAGCATGGGCAGCTTGGCTGTGCACAAAATTGCTGATCCAAGATGATCCAAGACCCAAGATGTGCCTTTGCCATCCTTTGTCCACTGCGTGACTTGGATAAGCATCATGTAGCATCCAACTGATGCTCGAGCAGTTGGTTCGGGTTGCTGCCTTTAGATGCATCGCTGGGTGTCGCTGGTGCCACTGCGCGCTCAGTGCCGCGCTTGCTGACATTGCTTGGTGCTGCCGAACGACCTTAGAATTTAGGTGGGTGCTGTTCGCAAGGGAAAGGAAGCATGCAGAAATCTGCACTTAGAGCAAAGGGCCAGCATACAGGGTACAGTGACTGTGATGGCGCTGTGTTTGATCCATTGATCATCATTGACAAGTCATTTTGATGTGTAGGCTACCACCTTTTTGACCCACAGTCACTGTTCTGGTTGCAGTCCACAGCTGAGGGCCACTGGTGGTGGGGCTTTGAAGAGATCAAAGTGGCCTCTTGGCACGAGATCAGATTGAAACAGCTTTGAGAGACTGCTTCCCAGATGCTACCATGCACACAATGATTCACTTTCTGTTTTCCTTTTCATACAAATGATTTGAATGGTGTGAATTTCACATGTTTCTTATTGCACAAAAGGGACGGAGAGGGATGACATTGTCTTCTGCATGTCGTTAGTACATGTTAGTACAGTACAGTTTGTGTCCTTGGACTGTCGATGCATCTGCCTTGCCACCAGTGGGACCAGGACCGCGGGGTTGCCGTCAGAAAGGAAAAATCGGCCGGCAGCCTTACAGAGCAGAAGCGGTGCGCATCTGAGATATTCATTAGATATTCTGAGATTGTTCAGACTGACAGTGACTGCAAACCAGATATCTTTCTGCATATAGATGATAAATGATGATAATAGATGAGCTTTGGAAAAGGTGAAGCTTGAGGTGATCCAATGCTGCACATCAGCAAGTGTAGAGAAAGTGGTCGATGCATGTGCATATCCCCTTTTTCATCCTTTTTCTGCTGTGACCTTGCACCAAAGGTTTGGTGTCGCTGCAAAGGGGACACAGCAGGAGATTGGGAGTATCAGCGAAAAATAATTAGCTTTGAGTTTGTGACACACTGACCGCGCAAGCGGCCTGCTTGACTTGACAGGAGCGAGTGGTTTATCGGAAGCTCTTCTTGTCCATGTTGCGTTCCTTGCAGAAATCCCACACGTTTTTGATGTGATTTCAGAGCTGGAAAGAACAGTGTTTCGATACCCAAATGATGCAGCCTTTTTTTGTTTCCTGCTTCGCCTTTACTTGGAACCTTCCTCCAGAAATATCGCTGAGGTGCTGAGTATACGCGACTGATGGACGTGGGAATGCTTCCAAGACGAGCCTCAGGCTCTCATGTTTCAAGTTGTGTGGAGTCCAGCTCAGGACAGGTCACGCAGCAAAGCCTGATTTTGGTATATATTTTGGTCATGATTTCCAAGCAGATATTGTAAATTATTGTAAATTATTGTAAATTATTGTAAACTGTAAAAAATACTCCAGATGACGAGTCATAAGGATCATAAGGAACCAGGATGGACACCAGGATACCAGGATGAAATGCTGTCGCCTGAAGGTGCTGAGCTGCTTCTCGCCTCCATCGATGCGGCTGACGACTTTGCAGCCCTCGGTTTGAATGCGACTCGTTCAGACGCGTTTTCGATGCCGTGTTTCCCAAGGCACAGGTCGTAGCGACTTTTTTTGTTTTGTCGGTTTGTCTCTTGAGTCGACTCAAATTCTGCCCAGGATTGGAGGATTCTGGAAAAGAAGCTTGTGCATCGATGCTTGGCTGAAATCTGCAGACGATGCAAGAGATGCATCGAGATGTCTTGACAGGTAATAAATCCCGAGCCCGACTGAGGAAGACACAGCATTCGTGTCAAGGCAGGTTGTTCTTTTCGTGCTGGAAGAAGTGTCCAATTTTTTGGATTTGGGAAGAGATTGTTTGTTAGAAGTCCCAGAGCCGCTGCTAAACAAACTTCGGGAACAGCTTTCCAGTTTGATTTCGCAGCCAAGCAGCAAGCATGTCAAAAGGCACATTATATGCCTTCTCCTTTCTCCTTCTTGAAGTCAATGCAGGGGCAGCCTTTTTGAGGTTTTTCTTGCCAACTTTGGATTTCAAGAGTAGCCTCTACAGGTGCGCGAACTGCTCTCCCCATACTTTACGAGCCTTCTCCGCATCCAGTCTGACGTCAATCTGAACCCACAGCAGATGCTGAAGATGGCTGTAGATTCACAGTCGATTCTCAGCTAAGGTTTGTTCCAGTTGAGATCAATGGAGGTGCACAGTATTTTGATCTTTTCACCGTGGTGGCTTTTATCGATGCTCATCATACAGCTTCTTTGGCTGCACAGTTGATTCATGCTGTTGCTATTTTTATTCCTTTTTCCTTTTCAAATTGTCAAAGCAACTCAAGTTGTCACGACGTGGCAAATGGTCGCATTTTCCCATGCTTATCATAACATATCATATCAGTCAGAAGACACGAGTTGCTCCATCTCAGCTTACATTTTCCTTCTCTCAGGTTTCTCATCAATTGCTGAAGAGCGAGTGCCTCTCCTTAGATGCGCGCGCTGATGTCATTGGAGATTCGCTATCGGCTCCTTGGGTAGCAGCTCAGAATTTATCATTTGAAAAAACGTGTCTCGTTGTCTCGTTGAGCTTTAGCAAGCAGCGCTTGGACGGAGAGAACAGATGGAGGATTCCAGCCCATGATCAAAAGAACTTGTCGGACAATGTCATAATGTCTGAGCCAAGGAAATCGAAGCTGCGCGATCCTTTGCGGCACTAATCCCTCCTTTCCATCCGAATGATTCCGGATGAAGAATCTCTGAGAGTGCTTCAGTCCCCTCTTGAACTCAGCCCATTCACCCTTGAGAGTCCGTTCTTTTTGGCTTTGCATCGTTTCACAACCGAGACCGAATCCTGAAAGACAATGGTGGCAGCCTCAGTTGGGACCAGGGGACCTGCGAAAAGAGTTAGATCAAGATATTTGTTCGGACAAAGTTCGAAATGCTCGAACAATTCGAACACGTATTTCAAATCGTATTTCATATATTTTCATTGTATTACCACTCAAAGCGAGACACTTTTACTTTAGTGAACTCAGATGTCACTCTGCGGGTAAGGAATTGGAGCCCGCGACATCAGCAAGGTCCTTCTCTTGGTTGAAACATGTTGAAACAGCTGCCCATTTGTTGTGCATGTTGGGCACATTGCAGGACCAACGCTTTTTTTGGAACTGTGGAGCAGAAAATCTCAGTTGAAGGGGTGGCAGACAAGGTTCGCACGATTCAGCTGGCAAGCATGCTCTTCCAAACGCAGAAGGACCCAGCTTTCAGATCATAGCCATTGAATGGAGGGATTATATAACGCCCTCAACGCAGCGAAGATGCCTTAAACAATGTTTTACTGTAATATGTTTTAGTTCCAAGTCTGATGCTTGGTCTTCGTCTCAAGCATAGGCAAGGGAAGCTTCGCAGAAGAACACGCTACCCAGCTACCCAATTTGTTGTCTGCAGTGGCCGCAGGATCAAGTGGGAAGGTGGAAGAGCCAGGGTACTTCGGCAGAAGTCTGGTTTGCCTCTAACCTTTCGCTCGATGCCTCTCGGGTCTCACCACGCACTCTTTGTCTGTTCAAATCCATCTTCGACTTTCAGCCCTTGGATCAGCTATGAGTTATGTCCGGTTTGGCATCAGCAGGGCAGTCTGTTGCATCTCCCAGAATCGCAGCCGTGACTACTATCATCATCACCATCACCATCACCATCATCATCATCATCATCAACAATATTGCCATATATTACCATTTTCCATCATCCCATTGCATGTAAGGTATCATTTCGGAGAAGGAGATGGAGGAGCTGCTACACCTGATCAAGCATGGCCTGGATCATTGGGAAGAGCTGATGAAAAAACAGGCACGGAGCTAAAAACTACAGTAGTTGACTTACATTTTTTTTAAAAGGTTTTAGTATATATATATATATATATAAATAATATGTATATAATATCACGAAAGCTAGCTTGCTAGCTGGAGTTCGATTTGCTTTAACAATGAATTGGGGTAGACTGGATGCCGCCTCCATGATCTATCATGCCGAACTGGTTTTGGGACCCCCCCTGTTGACCATGATGTATCACTTCAAACTGTTACGCTTTCACCGATTTTCATAATATGATTACTGTATTCAGCCTCAAAGGATGTTTGGCCAACTGAACACGTCATCAGCTTTGCTCGGAGGTCTGAATCTGTGATTTGCAAGTTGGAAGAGTCTGGAACAATGAAATGAAATGGGAAGAGATGATGAAGACATGGAACAGATTGGAATAGTAGCTATGATGAAAGACTGCACCAGTTTCATCCATTTCATCCATGAGTGCAGTGGTGGTAGCATACTGCGTCAGGTTCTCAGCAGTGAGGAGGCCGCTTGGAAGTCACACCTCTGTTGAGATTCCCAGAGAGTGACATCTAGTTGACGAGAGGAATTGCTGCTGATTGCTACTGATTGCCACTGACTTCTCTTTGAGAGAATTTGAAAGAATCCTTAACAGACTTAAGAGTGGCTGACAACATATTTTGGCATGTTTCGTGATACTGCAGTGTGACTTAACTTTGAGATAACTGGACTCTGGGCAGGTTTCTCCCCTGAGCAAAGCCACGTTCAGAACGCTGGTGCGACTACTGCCGGGCCGATGAATTTGAAAGCCATGCTGGCCAATGCTTTTCTGCGTTCTCCACCATTTGGAAAAGATTCATTGCCTTTTTGCTCCTTAAAGGAGCAGAGGGGCTCCTAAGGCTATGGGGCCTTTCTTTCTTACTGGGTGCACAAAGCATCACAAAGCCAGATGCGAGTGAAGAGACACGTGATTAGACATGCTAGACATGGTTTCTGTGGCATCTGTGGCATGTATTGATCCTTGGATCAGTCCAAAGAAACTTCTGAGACCACAATTCTGTGTGACTCATATGACATGTCGCTTGGGCATGGCATGCCATCCAAGCACTTTTCTCGGCTGCCAGCTTCCTGGGTTTGCAGTGCATCGCGCGTGGCACAGGCAATGCAAAACTCAAAGCTCACTGCAACTTGTTACGACGTGTCACAACATGTTAGAACTACTTGAAACACCCGAATGCCATGGAATGCCAAAAAATATGTCAATATATGATATATGTCACTATATGCCAATGTCAATTTGTGGGACAAGCATTGCCTGGGCAGAAAATAAGGCGCGATCTCTCCGAACTTGGCCAAGCTCCCAGCCTGGCGTTGGCTTGGAAGTATTTCTAGCAACGGGGCTCGATTGCTGGATAGTGAGAACAAGTTGAATCTGTTTGATCTGTTAATGCCTTAGGCATCACGGCTGAGATTACAGTATATAGATTCAGTAGATTGTACAAGTATCAAAGAGTCTTCCGCACATACTTCACAACTCACTACCTTATAGGCAGTGACGACAAGCCGTTCTGGGGCAGTAGACAGTGGCTCCTACATCTATCTCATAGGTAGTATTGACAAGATGTGCTGGGGTATATGATAGAAAGTGGCTCCTAACGCCAAGTCGTTCATCTGTACATCTGATGCAATGGAACTTCCTTGCAATTTCTTGATTGCACACACCTAATTGAGCAACGGCTGCATCCTCAGTTGAGTAGTTGAGCACCGGCTGCTTCGGAGAAGAGTTAATCTTCCCTCGACCTGCAATCTCCACCCGAAAAAATCCAAATCTACCAGCGGAAGAAGAAAAGAAAAACACCGTGACTTTGGGAAAAGTTCACGTATGTCATGGATATGGAACTCTTGAAGTTTACTGTTGCCATTATCATTTTACAGTGTGGAGAGCAGGTTGATAATTTTTCCATGTCCTGGAATGGCTGCGTTCTGGGAACAGAATCGATCGCATTGCCAAAGGCAATCTGTGATCTTGGAATCCAAGTCTTGAGCGCGTGTTCCCTTGCTGCTGTCTGCATTTCCAAACACTAGAACAAAACTGGGCTGTCTTGGCAGTTCTAGTGGCAAGGGACACACGACTGTAAAGTCAGCCATGGCTGCCACGAAGTCACGGAGGGCAGATTCAATATCTTCAGCCATGTCAGTCGATTGAGTCGTTTTAAAACGCAGACCTCTGGGACAAGCCACGTTTCAGCGTTTTTATCATTCCTGTTCCATCATGTCCAGTGTACAATTGCTTCAGGTCATCACTGGTGCAGATCCAAGCAATTGTGCAGATCCGGAGAGCAAGAGGCAGAAAATCATGCAGTGATGTCTTCCAAATAGATCCAAATAGCTTCATCATCTTCATCGTAAGTGCATGGAACTTTCTCATACCTTGGTAGCTGCCCCGAGCTCTTGCCGTGAAAGGAGGCGGATGTCGACAAAGAGCAGAACGGAAGGAGTCGGTGAAAACGCCTCCAGGCATGGTCAGTTTGTCACATCAGATGCCGATGGAGGAATCGTCATGGACATTGGTGCCAACTTTGGGCAAAGCAGTCTGGGCCTGAGAAAAAAATCAGATGGGTCAATTTTTCTTCATTAAGAAAAACATGACCTTTACATACCTTTACACAATTTTAGAGATGCCAGCCATTGGGCGAAGCACGACAATTGCACAGTTTTTGCGTGAGGCGAACGGTACTTAGATGCAGGTTTCCAGGCCTGGAGCCAAAGTCGAAACATGTCGAAACCAAGCTTCAGTCCCAACATTCACGTCGTATGTGGTATTTAGATGTGTTTGATCTGAAAAAGCATGATCTCAAATGAGCTTACTCTGATTCTTAGACTTTTCTCCGGTTTTGAGAATTTTGGCAGGTCCACGACCTCTCTCCCTGAGTCGAAACCTGCCTTGGTGCTATCTTTTTGCAGGTAGTGGCCGTGGAACCCAATCCAGCAGCAGCAAAGGCGAGAAAGCTGGGACATCTGGGACCTTGGGTCATCCTGGGTCATACTTTTTAGAAAGAAATCAGGATAAATTCGCGTCATTTCCGCAGTACAATCAGACATTATGTCAGGACATGGGATGTAAGAGATTGACGCGCGTTCCGACTAGAATAAAGGCTTGCTTTGAGGCATTTTCACCACAAGCTCAAAGGGCGATTCAACGAGCATCCTTGTCGATCATACTGGGACAAGTAGTCGTAAAGTCAGGGCGCTTGCAAAGGACCATTGAGTGTTCTTTGGCACCAGAGACGGCAAACTAGTAGGAATGCATTGCACCGGGGTATTCACTTATCAAGCGCAACTGATACTGATACCTTTTGGATCCTTTTGGAATCCTTTGGACATCTTTGGACACTTTTGTCCATAGGCCTTCAATGGCCTTCAAGTGTGTGACATTCTGAATTTTGCTGGAGGCAATTCGAGAACGCCTTGGAACTTTCATCAGCTCTGGTGAACTTGTTTTGGAGGACGCGATGAGGACGCGATGCAGACGCGTTTGAGTCGGCTGATGTGATAGGCACTTCAAGGGAGAAGTAAGAATCATGATGTCTATGGCATTCTGCAAACTATTGCTTGATCATTTGATTGAAAAATTGTCAGTGGTTAAAATGCTCAGCAAATTCAATTGAAAGGAAAAGCGAAGAGATAGGAGATTGAAACACACACACAATTATATGAATAAATTTGCATGACACGATATAGATTAATATAGAATAATATGTTGATTGCCATTTCGCAATAGGAGACGGCCATTTGGACCAGCTCCTCAGCTACTTCGGCTGAAGCCAGCAACATGCCAGCTGATACTTGCAGTTCCTTGTTCCAGGGATCCTGTTGGTTTCTGGGTTTAGGCGAAGTTGTACATCAACAAAGAGGACTCTGAGTGGAGCAGCCTGGCTTGGCATGTTTCGACCGCTATGATTCTTGACTAGCTCACTCCGTGGAGGCAGCAAAACTAGAGAAATTCAGACGCCTTAGTTTTGACCAGCTCAGTCAACTGGCGACACCTGTTTGAGCAGTCGACCTCTTTTAGTCACAAATTTTTAGTGGAATGGAATGTGGAGAGCCAGGTTGCTTCGAGACTGTGGGCTCCCGGTATGATACGGAGGACGACCCTGTTTCAAGATCTTTTGACAATCTATGATGTACAATGTACACCATTGTCACACTTATTTCATGACTTTGTAGATTTCTAGTTCTCAAGGAATCTCAAACCTGTCCACATGAGCGAATGTATACAGATTGCAGGCCGAGGTGGTGGATGTGAAATCAACAGATCTGGGAGTTGCGGGCTGAGCGCCGGACTTCTCCAAGTTTTGTGTTTTCGCTTTCCCCGTGCAAAGCTGTGAGGCTCTTTTTGGAAAGCATGGCACTCCTTGGTATCTCAGCGCAAAGTGACTGGTCTTCCACACAGAAAGTGGCGCAACCTCGGCCTTGCCGCTGAGGTATCTGAAACTGGACACTGAGGGTGCTGATGGTCTGATCCTAGACCAGGCTGGACCAGGTTGCCAGCGAACAGAGTCGTTATGCAATGCAGGTTTTCTCAAATTTCTGCCACGGATTTTCACGACATTTCCGCCTCTTGCACAGCTGGCCACATTGTGGCCGAAGCCACCCTTCCTATCCTTCGATCCTTGGCTTGAGTTGAGTGGCAGCTCCGCTGCTGATGGGTCGGCCTAGTGAACCTACCAAATGCTTGAAAATGGTCGTGGAAGATGCCTGTGGCGCTTCAAGTTTGACACGGTTGGCTTTCATGCTGCCTGGAGCATTGGACACCTAAGCAGCACTGTCACATGCTGTGCTTTGGTTCACAAGCCTATGAGGAACTGAACAGCTTGGTCTACTTGAAGCAGGTGTCGAAAAGATGAATTCTGAGGAAGTCTTCTTGAGCCATGCTGCCCATGCCCATGCCATCAATTGTTCACCTCCTCCATGTGGCTTTGGTCAGGCAGCAGAGCAAGGCTACCAAGACTTCAAGGTGGAGCTGGGTCAGCTGGGTTGAGTAATTTTGAGCGAAATAAACGGGGGAAAAAGCATCCATAAGCATCTTACATAGTGACCCTTCCAAACTGATGTGAATCCGGAATCCTCAATTCGGCCGGCCACGATGATGGCATTCCACTTTGTTTGACCGTCGAGCGGTTTTGTTGCCCTTTCTCGTGCGGTAGAGAGGGTGCAGAAGATGCAGAAGTCAAATTCGCAGGTCGTCCCTCAGGGTCATCACAAAGCAAAGCACCTTCTGGACGAACACGGAAGGCCGCAGACAAGCAGATCAAGCAGCTGCAAAGCTGAGGGTTTCAGCATGTTTCAGCGGCACAAATTGTATTGGTTTGATCAAATCGAGGCCTTTGACTCATGCTGGCGACTTTGGAGAGGACAGGGCAACATAATTATTAGACACACACACAGACATGCCGTGCTGGATAGATACAATCCCTTACAATCTAGTTATTTGTTTCCATAGTGGGCAGCATCAATGCTTTGAAGGACGCCATTGGAGTGTCAGGGAAGTCTTGGATTAGCCAAGGCTCCTGTTTGCAGCACCGGTCAGAGCCATTTGGCAACTTGAAAGATTGAAAAGGCTCGAACGTTGCTCGCCTCACTGAGAGCCAGTTTTTTTTCGCAGTTTTGGGTCTTGTTTGCTGTTTCAGGGGAAGCGGTCGAGCTCTGCCGCCGTCTTTGTTTTGTTGCTCGGCAGTGTGACAACCGTGACAACTGTGACAACTGTGACAATGATCAACGGGCACCTCATGCCGAGGTCCATGATGAGCATGCAGATGTACAGGGCTTTGCTGCTGGACCGCCAAGGCAATGGCAGGGAGGTCTGGTTGCATTGCCTCTAAATGTCACGCAATTGAATGCCTTTGGGCTCTAAAGGGTCCACATAAACTTGTTGGTTTTCTTGATCATGTTATGGCCGTGCTCTCTGAAAGGTATGTTGACCGTGACTTTGCCACTCTTCGAGCTTGCTTTCCAGTTGAAAGCAAGAATGATGAGGAGCACATGCTTTTACAATCATATTCATACCCCGTGGCTTCAAGATTGACTGAAATTCCAACTCTTTCACGTGCTTTGGCTTGCGATTTGCGCACTCGGGGTTGTGGCGCAGGAATGGTATGACATACATTGTCGCCACCAAACAGCAGCAAACCGAGTCAAAAGTGAGCGCAGAGAGTTGTAGACTGAGATAAACTTGCAGCGGGGGACTCATGCTGCTGGAAGGATTCTGGAAAGACAGACGTTTTCCGGAAATTGCGGCTACCACAGTGAGATTTGGAATCAGACTCGAAACTGCCAGGAACAATCATGTTATTGTGAAAATATGTGAAAATGTTGAACATTGATTCGATTCAACCCCTGAACAATTCAGAATCTTGTTCACAAGTCCAGGAGTTGAAACAAGATGAAACAAGTTTAAAAAGCCATGCTGCAGCCATTTTTTCCATCAAAGTGCGGCTAGCAATGGCGTCCAAGCCTCTGCCAGGCAGGGCTTCACCGACATCTGACATCTGACATGTTGATTGACACCGGCGATGTCACTAGTCACTAGTCACATCTAGTCACTACGATATACTACGATCCTTGACATCCTTGACATCCTTGACATCCGTGACTCAACATCCTTGAGGTTGGGTTGCCTTCAGCACCTCTGGTGCTCCTCAGCTCAATGAGTCAATGGTCGACGAGTCGATACTGGCGTTGATTCTGTATGCCAAAATGTTGGGAGAATCTGAGGTTGGAGGAATTTTTGGATGGATTTTTATCCACCCGGCTTCTTGGTGGCAGACTATGCAGACTTGCGGTTGCAGGTGACTCCCACGGATCACAGCAACTTGATGGCCCAATTGGGCCCAAAAAGGGCACTCCGAGGTCAATACTTTGGCCATCCGGATGAATCTTGCGAGCATGCAGGATGGAATGGGAACTAGCAAAACGATGAAACGGCTGCGAGGATGCAAATGGATGCACACTCACTATATAACTGGCAATCTCTCTGAGTTTTCGTTCGTTGTCACTTGCTGAAAGAGCGTGGTGGATGTTTCGGGCTGCATTTGCTTAGTATATATGAAGACAAATGAGCTCGCAGAGTAGTCTAAGATGAGCCGCACGGTCCAGGGTGACTTGTTTCAGTTTTACAATGTGTTTTCATGATAGCATACTTCTTGGAGATGTTTTCAATGACTTAAGAGGGAGCCGCGAAAAGACACCTATCATGGGCAGGCCGGTCATGGTTCCCAAGAGGTTTGTCAGTTCCGTGTTGGTTCTTTGCAGCACCCCGCTGCGCCAGAATCCGGGTGCAAAGTTGAACTTCTTCTCTTTTGCCTCTCAGACGGTGAAAACTGCATACACCTCAGTGCTGACAGCCACTGCAGTTCCACACACACACACATGATTTATCATGATTTCAAGATGTCGTGCTTGAAGCCATGCATTCAGACCGGCATCATGGGCCTCTATGATGGTATTGGAGCAGGCATTTGGAGACAGGTGCGAACAGGGATGCAGCATAATGTACTGTTGCTTTCCACACGGTTTCTACGTCTGTTTCGGCCTTTTCTTGCAGATTTTCTATGCAAGCAGCAGATATGGACTGTTGCGATCTCAGTTCACGAGTTTTTGCATCATGGGCCCGGCCACAGCTATAGCCTTGTTGGCAATTTGTGGAGAGATTCCGGATGTTTCGAGGTTCCAAGTCTTAAGGGACACTCTGGCAAAGTATCGTGAGGCATCGCCATCGCCAAACATGACGGTGACTGGACGACTGCTTTGCCAAACTTGGCGATGTCTGGAGATATCTAGAGACCTCAGAGCGCAGGTCGACTTTGCTTCCCGATTGGCTTGTGCAAGGTCCTCGGACACCGATGAAACTTGCTGCATACACCCAGTTTTGCCAAGACATTGCGGGAACAAAAACCTAAAAAACAATTGTGCCATATTGCAGGCATGAACGCCTCATGCTTACCCATACAAATGCAATCAAATTCATATAAACTTTGAATTCAAACAATAGCTATACTTTTCCAGTCTCTGCGGCTGTTTGTGTCATCTACGTGACAGGTTCAGGTTCAGGCGTGAACAGTTCAACTCATTGACGGACCACAGAAATGAGGCAACAGCGGCAGGTGGGATGGCTGCACTGATCTCCTGTCCTTGCGAGGCGCTTGATTGTTGTATTGCCTGGGTGACATGATGAAACCTGTAAAACCTGTCAACACCAAGCTTGGTCAGCTTGGTTGAGATGCTTAGGCGCTCAGAGACAGACACCTTTTTCAACATTTTCACACAAGACTCTTCCAGCACGTCTCCGCCTTGTAGGTATCCCTTGTTCGCTTGTCCAATGACGCCACACTGGAGCCATCTATGCGACGAAACTACAAGGTGAAGGGGCTCAATTTGGCACTTTGACTCACAGGATGTGCTCATTTTGGCCATATTGATCTATATATGGGAGCTTCTGATCATGCCCATAATCTGATGGAATCATCCCAGGGTGTCGTAGACTGCGCCCAACGCATTGCGCAAGAGGAAGGTGTCGATGGCTCGGGTGAAAACAGCACCATGAGTCCATGAGTATGGAATCATGGAATCATGTGATTCCGTACTGTTTTGCTAAAATGCAGTCAAGTCAGCTGGAAACCACTTGGAATCCAAGGTCACAGCTTTTTGGCGTGGCAGCACGCCCTTCGTCACACGTGCTTGTCTCGTGGGTGCTACTCAGGCGCAAACTGAACCATTGTGAAACATGGGACGATTCTTTCCAGTTTTGCTTCCTGAGCAAAGATGACCTAAGTCAGTGATGTATGCTTCCCTGGTGGCTCAAGCTCTTCTATTTCAGTGTTGTGGCGTTTTTCACTTCTGTTTTTGCCTACAGATGAGCCTGGGCCACCGAAGCTGATGGCAAAAAAACAGGCAGAGTCTAAGTCTTCCATGTTGGTTGAGCGCATCAAAGAACCAATGCGAAGACCGGTGTGTCAAAATTGTTGCACAAGATAGTGACTGGCACACGGGACCAAGGGAACATGGCCTTGTTCTGGTTCATGGGCTATTCATCTATTCCTGTCATGTCCTCTGACTGTGTTCAGAACAGAATGGATGCCGTTTGCATGTTCTTTTTGATGCACAGTGACAGTGCAGATACCTACGGCTGATGCTGTGACAGCTAATCTCCTAGCATTTCTTAGCTATTGGGCGGCACGAGTGGTCGGCACGTGCCATGGTTTCTACTTCCTCAGGGAGTCCTGACCTCGGTAACCCATTTCTTTCCGAAAATAGAGGATCTATGAGGTTCTGTAGGATTCAGCAGGGCTCCAATGAGAAGGAATTTGAAGCGCTTGTGTAAGCTGATTTAGCAGCTGTTGTGAGTGTTCACTGGCCTTGTTTGCATCCAAAACCTTTCAGCAAGAGAACCCTGTGCTATGCCAGTTTGGCTCCAGACCGTAGACTGGAGTTGGCAGGACAAGCAAAGCAAGTTGTGCAAGTCTTGGAAGACTGAAAGCCTTCTAATGTTTAGCTTCAAATGCAGCAAAAGAAATAAAATGAGCTCTGATTGCAGCACTAGCTTCGAATCCAAGGCCCATCTTCCAGGATAGGATTCAGGTGCCACAGGCAGCATCCCTGAAACAATACATATCACACACACACACATCACATATGTCACATACGTGATATCCAACGTATGATTCAATATCTTTGGATCAGAGACTGAAGCAAGTCGAAGTTCAATCGCGAAACGAAGCCATGGCCCAGAAAGAGACCGTGCTTCGAGAATCGGTCTGGCCAATGTCAGACCCCCCAAATGTGATGACCAACACGGCCAACACGCTGCAGGAATTTTGGTTCAGGGAGTCTCGAGAGTTCAGGGACAGAGCAATGACTGAGACCGCCAAACGCAGATCTGCCTATGAAGCACGGGATACACGGGATCCACCACGTGGCCGGAGCCCGTCTCGTGAAGATGCTGAAGTTGGATACACGCCGCGCTCAGTACGATCCTTCCAGTTGCGGTCGTTTTCAGAGCCTCACATGGCGGGAACTAAAAGCCCTCCGTGTGACTCTCTTGCCGTCACTCCTCGGCGGTCGGAAGTCCCCAGCACGCATCTCATGAAGCCTTCGGGCGAAGGAAGATGCCTGCAAACTCCAAGAATTCGGGTAGCTGCTCAACATCTACCCATCAATATCATCAATGGTCATCCAAAATATCCAAATCAGGTTCCACTTTCAACTGTCGAAAGGAGATCCTTTTCCAAAGGATCCAAAGGATCAACAGGACCAACAGGTCCACCACGGTCCAAGAGTTCTGGACTGAGTCGTAAATCAGCGGTTGGATCTGTGGGATCAATCCCCAGTGTGTTCGTTCAGTGGGGGGCGACTCCAGTCTTTGCCGGTTGGCAAAGGTCAAAACCTACAAGCAACGAGGGTTATGCACAGAAGCACCAGAGAAGGCAGAACTCCACGCCAGCTACGCCAGTTGGTGCACTGCGGCAGGTTTCGTCGTCCAAAGCTTTGACCAAGTCCTCCCCAATGCCAAAACCGATCCGACCGACCACCACAGGGCTTTCAGCAAAGCTGGTGAATGCAGAGACGTTGAAAGCTGAAAATGCAGCGCTACGTGAGGAGTTGGCAAGAGCAAATCTGGCTCCTTTGATGCAACTGGGGTATGTGGGAACTGAAGTTGTCAGGCATTGCAGAGGTGGCATAGCTGTGAACTTCAAGACGGTACGTGCATGTGTGGCACTATCTGTTCTGCATTGTTTTGCCCCCTATCATGTCAAGGGACTTCCAGTGCATGGTGTTTTTGCCTTGTTGCAGCTTGGAACAACCAGAAAAGATCTGAAAAGGACATTGAACACGCTTGAACACCATGTAGCTTGGGGCCTCTAGGTTCTGTAGATTCAAAATTGGAGCGACTTTGACCCATTGTCTAGGTTTTCTGGAGCTACAGAGGACTTAAATCAAACATTTTTTTGAAGATCTTCGAGCTGAAAGCCCTCAAAGTATCCGACAGCTTCAAATGCTAAACCATGTGCAGTTCGGACAACCCCGGGCCAAATGATGCCAAATGATGCCACATGTTCGGATTTGAATTAAGGTTTGACCAATGATGCACATTATTTTCATTCTCGGTTTGACCAATTCCAGTAGTGATGCGGTGACGCATCGAAGGTCTTGCAGCAGCTGGAGGAGCAATGTGAAGCAAACCAGGATGAGGTGGAGGACTTGGAAGTCCGGCAGAAGGAGACAGCAGCCATTTGATGAGGTGAAGATGGTGAAGTTGATTTGGGGATGGACCAACAACCATTCAAAAGTGATAAAACCACATAGATCCCAACACTTTGGGGATGAACATTCATAAATCTCAGCTATAGCTGGTGGTTCACCAGCCAGGGTTCTGACTCGTAGCCATTGCCTCCAACTTTTTCCATGGTGTGGTATCACCTCCCATCTGCGTCCATGGCAGCGCACTTGCAGGAGCTGCAACGCCTTAGCGCTTTGGCGGCATCTGTGCTTGCAATGGACTACACAGACCAATCCGAAGAGCCTTTGGACAAGAAGGAGGACTGCAAACACTGCTGGTGACTGCTAGTGTTACTGCCCTCCCCCCCCAAAAATGTTAAAAACATTAGTTCAAAGAAGTTTTATAAATTCAAATTATAGCAGTATAACAACTCAATAATTATTTGCAAAAAAAACATAACAACTAACCACAGTTACCTCATTCATTCCACAAAATCATCACTACTAACCATATCATCATCTCATTCATTTTCATAAATCAAAACAACCTACAATCTCTATACCTCATCCATTTTATAGAAATCATCACAGTCAAT
>Ga0126342_10010580_pt1 | contig 16508 bp, 10 predicted proteins | sample Cyp1metagenome_FD_92528 | JGI IMG/M metagenome (GOLD analysis project Ga0126342, IMG submission 92528) | Coral microbial communities from Lord Howe Island, Old Settlement Bay, Australia - Cyphastrea 1 metagenome | ecosystem: Host-associated > Invertebrates > Cnidaria > Coral ... | reverse complement strand
CGCCTGCCACGCGAAACGAAGCAACGACACGTCTGCAACCCCCAAAAAGGACCACCTCTGCAGAACTTCCCATAGGCACGGCCATACGGGGATCGCGCGAACGGTTGCGAACGGTTGCGGACGCGGAAGCAACGTCGAGCGAACACACCCTCAACCCCCAGACCCCCAGAGTGAAACGGGAACCCTTGCTACGCATTCGGGAAAAACATCATCAAGCCCTATGAAATTCCAATAAATCATCTCATTAAACATCATCAAACCATATTAAGCCATATATTAAGCCATATATTAAGCCATATATTAAGCCATATATTAAGCCATATATTAATATGTCCAGCCATATATTAAGCCATATATTAAGCCATATATTAAGCCCATGAAATCCATTTGAACTTACTGCTCCTTCTCCAAGATGTCAATGAAGGCGTTGAGCTCCGCCAGGGACCGCTGGTTGATCCGTCGCGCCTCCTCCGGAAACTCCGGCGAGAGATCCTGGGATCGTTGATGATGATAATAATGGTTATAATGGTGGCTAATAGTCATAATGGTATGATAATGATCCTGGGATCGTTGATTATGACTATAACTGTTTGGTGGTTTGGAACTATACTGGTTGGTGGTTATAATGGTGCCTAATAGTGGTTAATAATGATTAATAGTGATTAATATCTGATTAATGTGGGTAAAAAAAACATAAACCATCCAATCATACCCTCTGGTAATGACTAACAGTTTGCTATTGAAAATGGCCATTGAAATAGTGGATTTACCCATTGAACATGGTGATTTTCCATAGTTATGTTAGTTTACCAGAGGGTAGGTGGTATGGTTACCATTCCCAGTCATGGGTGGTAAAAACTACATTGTTTTACCCACATAGAAACCATCTAAACATTGCGTTTTAAAAACGGAACATAGTTTTAACCAATCAATTGATTGGTTGATGAATGTAGCAGGGGAAATCATGTGTACAGCTTATAGTGTGTGTGTGTGATCCGCAAGAGAAGAGGAGAACAAAAAGAACAAGTCTCAACCATTTCGGGGCTATTTTAAATCATCCCACTACTAACAATCAGTATGCACGCAAATTCATTAGCCACTACTAGGTGGGGTGGTGAGTACTAGTGCATTTTTTTAAAAACATCCTTAATTTTGGTCAACTCCCTTGTGACTATGGGTTATATCAGCTAAGCAGATTCACCCAGTGGATTCCCCATGGGGGAAATCAACAAATCACCCTCTCAATTTGGGGCCTCCAAACGATAGGTAAGTTGGTTTAAAGTTTGTAACTTCTAAAACCTATGGTTTATGATACCTCTAACTATAGGATTCATGGGGGATACACAGCAACAAACACAACTTGTAGCCACTGATCCGTGGTTTCTCGCCAACCCAATGTTTGATGGTTACTTTAAGGAGGATCATGGAGGCATGGAGGTTTCCGTTTCGTCATGGGGGTAGCCCTAGTCTTCATCCATTCTCTTTTCGGATTTTCCATGAAATAAACCATCCAGCTATTGGGGATCCCATGAATCATAATAGTTCTTAATGGTTATAATGTTTATCCATTATTACTATTATTATTATTAATCATGCTTGTCCATATTTATCCATTATTATTTTCCATGTTGAAACCCATTTTCCAAATCCAGGTCAACCCGTCCCCACGTCGTAAAAACGTTGGCCAACCCGGTGTCCGGGTGCACCGCTCGAATGAAGTCCCCCATGAGGCGCCGCAGCCCCGCCACACCACGGAGGCCCCGCGCATGGCACCGCAGCTGCATGCGCAGCTTGGCGTGGTGAAGGCGCCAGATTGTCATTTGATGGGTAAAACAAGGTAACATCCCCAAAAGAAGTACCTTATGGATGATTTGTTGTACAAGCTGCAGATGGCTAAGCTCCTGGTAGATATTAACATATATTAACCAACTCACACTTTACAATGGTATTTATAATGGGATATAGTGGGAATATACAATAATCAATAACTTATTTGTAAACATAAATAAATATATAATATATAGATTACTAAAATGAATACCTGGATTTGCTGGAGGGGTCCCCCCAACAAAACCATGTTCCCTGTAGATTCCCCATGCGGATTTGTTCATTGGGAAAATTTCATAAAAATCACCTCAAAGGAACCTAGGAAAATATAGGAAAATGGTTCATGTTGATGTTACTATCCTGCGAAGATGTTGATTTTCACAACCAAGAATAGCTAATTGCGCCACAAAGATCAACAAAAACGGTTGGGCCGACTGAGCTTTGAGCCAACTCCTACCCAGCTATCAGCAATCCACTGTCTGATGATATGTGACTGATACATGTGCATTTTCAATCCTGCCACTGATCTTGAAAATTGCTCAAGTTCATAGTTAAATTTGAATACCGAATACCCTTAAAAAAAACAAAAAAAACTATTATAGGACTGCACGATATTGTATGTCTGACTTATAGTCTGAATTGGTGTGCTGCCTTTTGTTGGATTGCTTCTACTCCGTTTAGCCAAAACAATGATGACATGTTCACATCTGCACATTCACCATCGTTCACCAAGTTTATATCTCCAGTTTTACAACAAGACAATTCGCAATTTCAAACCCAACCATGCGGAAGCTAAGGACCCGGCTGGCGCCCATACAAAGACATGGAGCGTAAGAGCCAGGAAGCCTTCACCCAGTCGTAACCTCCCAATGTACAAAGTACAACGAACTTTCCAGTTTCAGTTCAGCTCGGAGCATCTCAGTGTGGGGACATAACAACTGTCCTTACAAAAATGTGTCCTTCGTCCAAAAAAAAAGATCATACAGATCCTTTGCTGGGTATGTAATATATGCCATCAAAATTGCAAAAATATGTATCGTACATATATTCTATACATAAATCATATATTATATATTAAATATCATATTACATATATATAAATAATATCTCATGTAGATTTACTCTAAATTGACTGAGTACCCTTCGCCAGTCAGTTTACCCGCCTTGGGCAAAGGCGGCGATGGCGGAACCAAAGCTCAAGACATCAGCGCGATGGAAAGGGAGCAAAGACAAACACCTGCCAATATACCGAGCATGGAAAAACAACATTCAAACCACCAGAAATGGTTTGAAATAACATGAAATAACCATTATACAATGTCATCAATTGCCTGGGGGTCTAAGCAGTCAAATTCGGTGACCCGTGAACTGTTGGGGGTAAAACATTTGCCAGCTGTAAACGGATATACTCCCATCCACCAAAGAAGAGCACCTTTCATATGGGATCCCGGAATCATGCGTTTCTTTTCAAAACCAGGGTCACAATGCTCCTGTGGATATGTTGAACCTGCCATGATCTGGGGATCTTGCCACTTTCCCTTGTTGTCAAACACAAACTTAAGCGACTCTGCGTGTCCAATCCGCAGATCATCTTCAAAAGGGTCATTCCCGACTGTTTTTGTTGTTTTGAAATGTGAATATCATCCTAAAGTCGAACATGGTGCGTATAGTTGCTTTTCCTATTGAACATTGCGATGTCAAACTTATATTCGGCATGTGTGGACAAACCACACTACCACCCGCCAAATGTATATTATTGGATATGGTTTTCATAGTTTTTTCATGCGTTTTCATATAATACATACGGCTATGACATATGGTGGATGGTTGCGAAATCCACCACCTTGGCTGAAACCTAAAATAAATCATGGGATGGTTTACCACCGTCCTCAACTGGTGCTTGGGATTTCTTCCACCATCCACAATAGGAATGACCGGTTGGTGGTATACCTACCCCTCTGAAAAACATGAGTTCGTCAATGGGAAGGATGACATCCCATATAACATGAAATATTATGGAAAATAAAAAAAACATGTTTGAAACCACCAGAATGATCATAATCAGGACTATTATAATCTATAACCCATAGATACTATACATGATATGAATGATCTCCCCTGATCGCCACTCCGATGAACGTCCAGACCTTTGCCATGGAAGACCGTCGCAGGCCATGGCCGCATTGATGCTGGAGATATCGCCCTCACTCGACGCCAGAAGTCCTGCCGCGCTGCCGCGCGATGAGGAAGAAAAACCATGGGCCCCTGGTGAAACCCCAAAGAAATCCTTGGTAAATGGCTGGTAAACTAAGAGTTTGCTATTTCAAATGGCCATTTATAGCTGATTTACCGCTTAAAAATGGTGATTTTCCATGGCTTTTTGTATGTTTACCAGAGGGTAAATGGTTGGTAAATGTGGCAACCGGATGTTTATCCGCCCATAGGGCCCATAACCCATAATGGATTTCAATGGAAAACATAAGGGGAAAAATGAGGGAGTTGACCAATAAAGAAGGCTCAAAATGGTGAGTTTCAGTCAACAACATATCGTGGAAACCATTGGAAAACAAGGGGTTTAGCCAACCAATGGCTATAAATTAAATGATAAAAAAGTGGTTTGAGCAACTGAAATTTCAGACTGATCATCGCCGAACATGGTTTGCTGGAATTCCTTCATCGAGCATTCATGCGTGGATGAGTTATCATATTTGACTGCTGAAGGTTGTCCAAATTGTAAATGGTGAACGGTGAATGTTGTTTATTTTTTTGGTGTCGCGAACTGAAAACTTAGAGAAGTCCCCAAAAATCAAACATGTTAGCCAAATGAAAACTAGCAATGGCATTTCCAACTAGCAATCAAGAAAAGTAACTTCAGTTTCAGCTGCATCGTTTTTCCATAGATCTGAATAGACTATATCATGATATACTGTAATATATATATAATATTGAATCATCCTCAGCCAAATTTAAAGCAAAATTGTCATGTTTCACCCACTTCCCCGATGTAAACACAATACAACCATAAAACAACTATCATTTACGGATCAAAAACCTTAGTGTCAGGAATCGTCCCACCATTGGTGTACCGGTTTGTTGGCTAGGTTTGTCTGAAAATCATGCACCCTAAACCCTAAACATCTACCCGTTTGAAGAGTGGTGAAATCACCAGTTTTCATTGTGAAATCACCATGGCTGCGGAAAAATCACCAGTTTATATATCGAATTATCACATGTTTAAGATCAATTCCCCGATTTTTTCAAGAAACTCCCATCATTGTCTTTATTCAACAGTATGAAACCATAGAAATGATCATTCATAGGGATTCATAAGGATGACCAGATCGAATTTCGCCACGGATCCCGCCCCTAAAAGGCGCTTCGCCGCCTAAGGCGTTGCGCCACGCCGCTAGGGAGGCGCTGATGGCGCGTTGCACGCTGAGGCCGTCGCAACGGAGCCAGCGGCGCATGGACTGAGGCCAGCCGATGGTCCGTTTATCCAATCTTGGGATATCTTGGGATGGTATATACCAATCATATATGGATGATATATGGATGATATATGGATGGTATACATGGTACAGTATATATGGTATATGGTATATGGATGATACGGTGGATGGTTGCGGAATCCTTCACCAGTTGGAAACTATGAAAGGTAGCTATGAAACACTGTAAATTTCATGGGATTATGATGGGGTGTTTACCCCTATTAACTGGTGCAAGATTTCGCAACCATCCACAGTATCTCATCATGGGCGATATCTGATATCAATCCAGTGGGGACAATCCACTAATCTGGGTAAATTATAATGCTGGGTAAATTAAAATAGTGGATGAATTAATGAAGATTTATGGGGAATTGGATGAATGGGATATACGATATGTGGATGAGATATGATGAGATATGATGATATATGATGATATATGATGATATATGATATAAGGATATATATATATATGTATATATATATACATATATATATATTAAGGACATATACATATCGCGATACCCTTTTCAGGAAATATGGCTGTTTAAATGTATCTTTTTAGGGTTAATTTAAGGTTAATAACCATATTCAAATAAAACTATAAATATCCATATATAAAAAATAAATAAATATGGGTTAAATTTAAATACATTTTTATATAAATGTGGATGTTTAAATATCGATTCTCTTGAGGACATATATATACATATCGCGATACCCTTTTAATGTTAAAACAATACCTTTATTTATCAGATATCATCATATCATTAAAAAAAAACTCATACATCCTTTTAATTCGGTTAAAACACTCATAAAGTACCCCTTTGGGAATGGTTTATAGAACCTATTTATGGTGATTTGGGGGATGGTTTACTCTTGTTTTAACCACATTGGACCCTTATTAAAACCATATAAACCACTCTGAGAGGCGTCCCCAACATGGCCACTCCAAGGCACCTCCAACAGCTGATTGGCGCTTTGCCACGCCTTCACCACGGCTGCGGTGATGGACACCACGTTGTGGCGCAGCCCAGCGCAAGTACTGAGCTGCAACAATGCCAAGGACTCCTGGAAAACCAGAAATCAATGGCTGGAACGTAGTGGTGTTATATGGTGGTGTTTATGTGGTAAATAAAATTATATGGCTGCTATATGTTATGTGGTGTTAATATTATATATATATATGTGTGTTAATATTATGTATGTGTTAATATTTAGTGGTGTTATATATGGTGTTATGGTTTATAATCCTTTCCCCCTAACGGCCTAATCTAAACATGTAAATAGCCATAAGAAAGTCATATATGTGATACCCATTAGAAATGCGGACTGGGGGATACCCATACCAAACCAACCAAACCAACCACCCAAAAGTGTTTACTCATTGAGGCTGAAATCCAATTTATCCCCTTGCAAATCAAACATGGCTGGGTTGGGAAATCACCTATAACGGCATCCAGATGAAAAAATGATCGAACAAATTGGTGATTTTCCATCAAGCCGTGTTTGATGACCAGAGGGTACACCAAAAACATACTGTAGTCTAAAATGAGAAGTCTTAAGATGTTGATAACAGATTCTGATTTTGTTCAGAGAAAATGGAGATGTTTTAGCAAATAGAGCATTGAGACCTCAATCCCAACAAACTTGAAGCTTTTAACAAACACATGTATGGGAGCAACAGGAATGAGGAGTTCATGAACCAGAGACGTAGAGCTGTGAAACTTCCCATAGAATCCCATGAAAGGCAATGGGTCATAGTGGGACCATACCTAATTAATAGCAATACTCTTAGTTCACACATGTATGAACATATTACACATATCCACGTGGACACTTCTCAATGTATTCCCAAATCTCACACCCCGTGATTTTCATCACAAGGTAGTGACAACTTCACTCTAGTTTCAAAATGTCATTATGTCATTCCCTGGCAACTCAACTACTCAATGATTGTAAGGTTGTCTAGCTAAGAGTACTGTACCCCATGGTATCCATCATAGTTCACCAGGGTTCACCTGATCAACTGAAGCATTTTGTCAGCAAGGTCAGTGTGGCAGTGTGGCCCTTGGTAAAGCCAGCGTTCAAAATCTCCATACCATTACTATCCTGCGGTTGTAGCTCCTTGGCTCCTCAACAAGGAAAGTAGACAACCATAGCTCTCTATTTCCCCACCAAATAGATTGTTAAAACAACCCCAACAATGCTCAAATTACCCAAACCATATTCCAATCGTTCCAGTTATTAGCAACGATCCTTCCAATTGGCGGCGCCAGCGGCGGACACGGCAGAACCATAGGCCACAATGTCCTGATGGCGGTACGGGATCCTGGAGGAGGTATAAGCCATTTATGCATTTACATGTTTATGTACATAATATACACATATACGTATATATACATATGCAATATATGTGTATTATAAATATATGGAAAACACTGCAACATATTACTGTATCTATGCATTATATCTATATTAATGGCAGCATATGGCACGACCCCAACTTTTTTGTTTACATGAAAACAAAAATCATTTCCTGGGAGAATCCTTCCACATGCCAGGCAGGCCTAAGCAGAGGCTATGTTTTACAATGTCGGTAGGTGAGAGTGAAAGATGTGAAACATATATTCAAAATACGAAAAGCAAACTAACTGAACAAACAAAGAAAAAATCACCTGGCAGGTGGGAGCCTTTAGAAATAACAAACAACCATGTCTGAACCACACCGTAGAAACCAAACAACCTGTAATCCTTGCGTGTCACCTTGCTGACACCTATCCAAGTCTGTGACAAACCATTCCAGGAAAAAAATGGTTTCAATTTCAATCAACCTGGAAGGACACTGAAAAACAAAACTAGTTGTGAAGCAAACATGTTGCTTTGAATGTCTTGAAGAACATGCTTAAGAACCCACTCAATCGAATTAAATGACAGCACGGCATAGCGCTACATCGAGCCGCCAAGTGTTGTTGGATAGTTTATTGGTTTCAAACACAAACGCCGCTCAATGCCACGATGTGCTAAGGAAAGAACGTCGCAAGTTGGACTTGTTCATGACGAAAAAATGTAGGAAAAATGATATTCCAATAAACCAAAGCAACTGTAAGGAAACACGTGTACACATATGTGCAAATATGAGATTGATTTTCTCTGTAGATTCCCGAAATGCTGAGCTGAGTTTTTCCCGTTGGGAATGGATACATATTTTTTCAACAAACTGACAAGCGACAAGTGCCCAAGAGGGTCCCATCAAGTCTCCGATTTGAGTGGCCCTGAGAATTCTGGCCAATGTTCCAGTTCAAAACATGCAGTGACATTTTTTGTCGTTTCTATTCACTACATGAAACCTATAGAAATATTCAAAATCTTGAAATTTCCACACATTGGAGAAAAAAACATGATTTCGGTTCATTTATGTAAATCAGATACCACAAAAATTCATATAATTTCATTGTAAATCCCCCATCCACGGGTTCCACCCGTTCCAACCACGGCGCTGGCTGTGGCCCGAAACGCTCCAAATGCTGCAGCGTCAGCACGGCACCGAACCACGGGCGACTGAGGGGAGCAGAGGCCAGAACCACCTCAACGCGCGGGGAAAATCTGGGGATTTTGTTGGTGGCAAAGAATTCCATATATATATATATAGAGCTATGTGTGTATATGTATACAGTTGTATATATACATATATAATTGTATATAATTCATTGTAAACATACACATATATATATATATACAAATATATACACATACACATCTATATATATAATATATATATATATATAGAGAGAATTATATATAGGTAGCTCGATATGTATACATGTGTGTATATATATATACACACTTATGTTTATGTATAGATAGATAGAGACAGAGTGGGGATGACAATTTTCATTGCATGTCACACACACACGTCTAGATATATAATGATATATATATATATAGATAACATTTTAATTCGCAACAAATCATGATGATATTGAAAAAACAAAAATATAATAATGCTGGCTGTAAACGAACAATGCACCAAACTAAAAAAATGGCCATACATGGTGGTTTCCATAAAAAGGGGGGAGTACTCCTAAATCATCAAATTTATTTTCAGATGTTCCAGGAAATAAACCACCCAGCTATTGGGGTATCCCCATGACTTTGAAACTTCCATATAAACCTATTAAACACCGTTAAATCCTCATTAAAACACCATGAGACACTGTATGTACTCCCATACATAAACTCAATATAAATCATGAATAAATGGGATACTATCATGGCCATATGCGTGTGAGTGAAAATGTGGTATATCATTCAAATGGCCATTCGATAGGTAAAAATGTAATCAACCATGTGATTTTGGGTTACTCTAGTTTCAGTCAAACCCATATATCAGCTCAAAAATCACCAAAAATATCATAGACCATATATCAGCCCTATATCAGCATCATACAAGCACCCAAACAGTAAACTCACCAGCCGCCATGCCACGTTCTGAGGAATGCCTTGTCGCTTTGTGGCGTCGAAGTGCTCCAGGGTGCTCAGCCAGGGTGCACGTCGCAGGGCCACCTGGGGATGAGTTGATGATATAAGTATCAGTTTAAACTATCATAATAGAGGTTTGATAGGCCCCGGTAGGTACCAAAATGGGGGTAGGGTCATATGCGAAACCATTGGGGTAGGGTCAAATGCGAGGCGCGTACCAGGGAAGTTGATGATATGAGTACGGTATCAACCTATAGGTATTTTGATTGGCCAAGGTTATCCATATGGGGATTAGCTAACAGCTATCTAGATCGAACTAACTAAACTGGTTAGGAAGTGGAAATTAAATACGCACGAGCTATCCCAATGATAATTTTGTTTCCTAAGTAGTTCGTATCTCCACGGCCCATCTACGTACAATGATCATCATTTTTCCTTCAATAGATGATCTCAAAAATGTGCAAATCCATGGTATTCATTGTTCTAGTGATGATTTACGCAGTGATACATTCTAATACTTCCACCAATTGGTGGTTTGGGTTGGTGGAATTCTGGAGATAGCTTTTAGCAATTATGTCCTTTATGGGGGAATCCTAGGATTACAAATCCCCAACCCAAACAGGCAGTCAAACCAACGGGTTGAATACTGCTGGAAAACAGTTACGTTCGAGGTAAATGAGTCTATGTTTGAAGTAAGTGGACACAAAGAGTGGCTGGTATGATCATCGCTAACATTATGAACAGAATCAGAACACTGTGCTGTTTGGCCCAAAAAAGGTGCACCTATGTGCACCTGCGGTTGTTTGGGAAATAACATCGATTCACCTGAGGATGTTTGGGAAACAAAATCGATGCACCTGACGATGTTTGGGAAAGAAAATCGATGCGCCTTGTTTTTTGATGCAGAGGTTTGACTTTAATTTGGGTAGCCCTAAATCGAAATAGATTCCCTCCTCCGTAAAGCAAAATTTTCAATGCACTCCCACTTGTCCAGTGCATTGACTTTTATGCTGAGGGTCTGGTTCCAAGATCATTGCACTTTTTAGGCTTACGGGAGACGATGCCGGGATCAAAAATCAATGCGCCTTCCCCCGTATGTTGCACTTCAAATAAGGCAATTTTGGGATATTTTAAAGAACCATTATTGCAGCGAAGTCGCAGTGATGTCGTTATAATTTATCCACATGTATGATGATGCACGTGTGCATGTCACTACCTCTGTGGAAATCAAGAAATTGTCAACATGATTGGTAATTTGTACCAGAGATTCCCTCAAAGACATGCTGCAATGAACTGATGAACATCTTTTGGCGAACTTTTCATGAAGGATAATAAGTTATAGGACGCCATCTTCAATTGAAATCTCTACCCCCTACGAGTCAGTACCCCACTATATGGTCCCCGGCGAAGCCCGCCCGATCTTCGCCAAGCAGCGCTGAAGGAAACGGCATCCCGTCGGAGAGTCAGGCCCTGGAAGCCACCTCAATAGCTGCATGGTGTATTTCATGGAACAAATGGGGGTAGCTAAGGGAAAAATGCCACAAGAGCCATGAATCGCTGGGAAAACCAAATCTTTACCGACTGAAAAAGGAATCAACGCACATTGAAGATGTACTATATACACAACAAGCCTGGGCATTTCAGCGAGGAACATGGGCAATGGGGATTCAATTTGCTTCACCCCTTCTGCATGATTACTATATGATTGTTTTTCGGGTTCATCAACTATGAAGCATAGATATCCATGTTGGCAAAGCTTGGCAAATGGGGGGCGGCCAATCCACAAACAAGGATCGCTTTGAGGGTTGTTTGATCGGGGGTTGTGATCGTTTGCTGATCACATTCCATCACTTCACTTGGTTCATCAACGAGGTTCGCCAGGGCTGTTTGGTAGATATAGCAAACTAGTTGATGCGGACTATAGGGTAACGTATAGTTAGGGGCCCTACCCTGCACAAATTGCACATACTATGCTTAATGTATATATATATATATATATGTGTGTGTGTATGTATACATGTATATATCATGTGTTCTTTTAATATCTTTTAATCATGTTACTTAAGCCCGGGGGGTGAACGAAAGCTAAACGCCACATGAACTTGGAAACATGCTGGGATGTGGATATGATTCGCACGCCTCCGTATCTTTTTTCTGCGGCGACGATGTGAAAGTAGAACACTGCTGAAAAGAGATTATGCGAAGCACATGCGCCAGAAAGGTGCGATGAGTATAGAGAATCTTATAATACATAAGTAAAAATCAAAATATATCTTTATGGATACAAAGAGATAGGTATGTGTATACAGGCAGGGGAGCTGCACAGCGAAGTGGTGAATCAGTAGAAAGCAGTTGCGTGCTGCGGTCAATAGTATATTAGTATATCAGAAGTCGTTTGTGTTTGCCTACACCCAACTGAGGTATAGAGATACAAAGAAATAGCGAAACATACGTTCAGTGCAAGCAATGCAGACTTTGCAGCCGGCACTTTCATGTGAACTTGCATCATGGGTGCTATCTTTGGACCATGGTGGAAAGGACATGAAGAAATGGGTGAAACTGCCTAGATTGAGCAAAGGCAAATATTGCACAGCTTCTGCGAGCGATGCAGGCAGCCTCACATCCTGAGCAGGAGGCACGACTGGTGGGCATGAAAAAAAAGATGCTGAGAAATCGTAGGGGAACTGGATCGTGTGCAACAGGCGTATATTTGTAGGTAAGGGAAACATGCTACTTGGAAGAGATATGTGTGTATGCTGAAGTGATTTGATTGTTGAATCTGTTGCAAAACCGCGCCTTGTCAAGCACGAAGGCAAAAAGAGGATGCATCTGATTGCCTACGAGCATGCGGAGAACAACCATGGACAGGGGGAGGGGAAGAAAGGATGGGAGCAGGACGCTGGAGTGCAGAGGCAACTTTTGGCACATGTGTTTTAAAAAGGCTATACATGGCTATACAATGCCTTTGTGTGAGACACATGGAAACACCTGAGGTTCTGAAGGCTCCGAGAAGCTACGTTCGATCGGGTGCGATGAGCCGAGTGGTGGCGGAAGTCGAGGCGTGTCCGGGATATGAGTGAGGGATCGCTGCGCACGAGGTTCCAAGTCTGCAGGCAACGAGGAGGACATGAAGTATAGGCACGAAGACGAAGACGCAAGGCATGAAGTGGGTGCAGAGTCAAGTTGCGTACTGGATGTGAAGATTAATGGTGTCTTGTTCAGGAGCAGTAGTTCGTAGAACCTGTAGGGGGTGAGAGACAATCTGGAAACGAGGCAACCATATGTAGTGGGGGTAGGGGATAACAGTTAAAACTATATAGGTTTTGAAAGAGGAATGAAGAACATTGAAAAGCAGGAACTCGGGAGGGGAAACGGTGACCTGAAGGACATGGTCTCGGGTTTCTGATGTAAGGGGCTGCACGCCAGTGACAGAGGGCGCCGAACTTGTCGTTCATGGAGGCATCATATGGAGGACCGGAAATGTAGGACAGTCGGCGATGGAGAAGTCGACCAGCATAGAACGTGCTGTGCAATAGATCTGTTGACATGTATTCCAATCGATTGCATGAGGCACTGCCTGTGCGATGGCGTGGGCCTAAGTGTTGGTGCTCGAATTAGCAGGTGAACGGTAGGATGCAGTGACGCGAGCTTCGAGTGCCGCTTGATCCACTCCGTTGCGAGGGATTTGATGTCTTTGCCATTAGGCGCCAAATGTGTTACACATCAGCTGGAGATATAGGCAGCATGAGTGAAAGGAGGAATTTCCACACGCAATTACCTTCGAAGCGATGCAAGTTAAGTACATGCTGGAAGTCATTCCATGGCAAAGGCGTGGCACTACATGTATCAAGAAGATGAGGAAGGTGGGGTGAGCAGGAGCTATCGATTGAAATCTATCATTTTGAAGCCCGACATGCTCTGGGCACAACAAGGTGGCATTACCCCATTTTTTGCCTTGAAAAACAACACAATATACTTTATTTAAGATCTTGAAGATCTTATAAGCCTCTCCAATCAGATATTCCTTGGCCGAAACGATTCCAATGCACTGGACAATGGAAAGGAATTGATGCAAAAATGCTTGATTCCAGAAGCTCAAAGAAAGCCATGGTGTAATTTGGGTAGAGTGATCAATCACAGGCCGAGCTGCAAACAAAGAAAAAGTTCGACGGCTGTCCGTCTTTTACATCATTAAAGTTGAATGCAAAGAGGAAAACCTAATGATATTTTAAGCTCCAACAGTAAACCACAATATATCAGACTGTTGTCCGGCTCAAGACATGCATCCATCATAAACGATACCTTATCAGTTTCAAACCTGGATGATCCATGCAATCAATCAAACCTATATTTTCAAACTTTTCTAAAAAAGCAATGGAAAACAAAATCAAACCATCAATGCATCAATGCAGATGCCATTACCATGCATAAAGATTTAAAAAATGCTTGCATCCAAAAAACATGTTTTCAACAAGTGCACTTAATTTTCACAAAATAGAAAAACAATACCCCAAAAAAGTTAAACCAAGTTATCCAAGTTATAGGTAAGTTATGAATCTCTCTAACTTACCTCAAAAGTACACGAAATAACTAACTTCAAAATAAGTTTGCTTTATCTTCTTTAAATCCTTTAACTTGGTTACAAGTTACCTTAACTTAGGGGCACAACATTGTGTATGGCCGGCAAGAGCTAGGCTAAGCATCTGATAAAACAAAAAAAAGGATAAATGATCATTGAGCTGAGAAAAAGAACAGCCGTGGTGAAATGGTCCCAGTTGCAAGGTTGTGCTTGGTAGCTCAACGCATTGCCCAAACTCTAGGCCTAGGCAGGAACGAGTCTTTGCACCTATGCTCGCGATCTCTCAGGCCGCGCTCGGAAACAAATGAAGTAATTGCGAGCTTGGTCGAAAGTCAAGAGATGGAAGACGGGGTCGATGATGTCATGGATTTTCTGCACGAAGGCCATGTCCGGGGAGTCTTTGAGGTTCACTGGAGGGGTCGTTCTTTCAAAGCCCTTGACGCCATAGCTTCCAGCAAGTGTAAACTCATTCATGGCTGTCTTGTAGGAATGAATGTGTTGCCGGAAATCGCCACGACGAACGTGTTGATGATGGCATCCGCAATTTGAATGTGCACCTGCACACGGGCGCCACGCAGAGCTGGGCAAAGCTCCAGGGAGATCTCGGGGTTGTCGTAGGTGGTAAGGACGGCTTGCCGTGTAGTTCTCGAGGAATGCAAAGGCAGCTTTGAAAGGGTCTGGACCTCCGGTGAACAACACTTTTTCCCAGGGAGCCTCTGATCCCTGAACAGGAGCTGGGCAAAATCTGCCTTAGAACAGGGGCGAGAGAGAAGAGCACTTGAAGAGGGGAGGCAAAAGAGTGAGTGTGAATACAATGGTGAAAAGTGGAGTTCGTAGGTGAAGGGAGTGGGGAAGAGGGGCAGCAGCGGGAAGAAGGGGGGAAGGAAGATTAAGATGCCAAGGGGCGAATTCCGCCAGCGTACTCGGACCATTCGACCCCCCGGGACTTTGCGTCAATGCACGCATGTAATCTGTGAGCGCTTCCCGCATCTTGTATGTGATAGACGGATACTGGCGCGATCCGTTGTGCCTGATCACCAAGGCATACAGTGGCAAGCCTTCGTCAAAGTTCTCTTTGGCGAAGCTGGCATCTTCGGCATAAGGGAAGACAGCAATGTCAATCAGCTGAGGACCCAGAGAAGTTGCAAATCACAGGTTGGACTCAGACCGAGGGGCCCTTGCTAAAGCAAGAGCAACTCCAGCTAGCTACCGCTAGCTTCCGTGGTTTACATATTATTACATATTAACTTATCATTGTTTGTTTATATAATACATTGTGAAGCCCCCGAGGTGCAACTTTATTTTTAACTTCTGCAGGATGATTTAAAACATGGGGTAACAAAAGCTATAGCATAGGCTACCTTCCATAACTTATTAAATGTTGAAGTTATAGCATGAGATGTGGAGTTATAACAACATAAGTTAGAAAAGATAACATTAAGGTACAGAAGTTACACAATCACAAGTTAGTTTGTTTTTTTGTGGCTGATTTTGATTGATGCTTGTCATGACAGTTTTTCAATGCTCAATGGGAGTTTTGTTTCCGAAACGACATGGCAGCGGCAGAAAACGCGGCTGCGCAAAAGCAGAAGTTTGCCAAAGCTGTGAAGGGCATGGATCCGGCAACGCACATGTGTTTCCGCACATAGACACGCATGTGTTTCCAATCCAAAATCAGAAAAATCATGGAAACACGCATGTGTTTCCCATCACAAAGTATAAAACTCATGGAAACGGCATGTGTTTCCACACTCAAAGCACCCGGTAGCATGAACATACGCAATGTGTAAAAAATGTGTTTCCACCTCCACGATGATAATCCCTATCTTCAGTGAAACTTTGAATGTGTTTCCTTTACAGATTGGAAGCACGCATGTGTTTCTACCAAAGAACAGCAAAATGACATGGAAACGCGTATGTGTTTCCATCTTTGGGCCCGAACACATTGGGAAACGCGGATGCGTTTCCATCAGGGAGGCTGGACATATACGGAAACGCGTATGTGTATAAAATGATCCCCGTTCAGATTGGACCCGAGGGGTTGGGAGCCCCATTTTGTAGCTACAGAACGGCGTCCCCAAGGTGCCCTTCTTACAAGTTGGCAGAACCCAACGTTCACCGAGGAAGGTTTTTGT
>Ga0126342_10010579_pt1 | contig 16510 bp, 14 predicted proteins | sample Cyp1metagenome_FD_92528 | JGI IMG/M metagenome (GOLD analysis project Ga0126342, IMG submission 92528) | Coral microbial communities from Lord Howe Island, Old Settlement Bay, Australia - Cyphastrea 1 metagenome | ecosystem: Host-associated > Invertebrates > Cnidaria > Coral ... | reverse complement strand
AGGGGGGGTGAGAGTTTTTAAAGGAATAGGGTCGCAAGTGACCGTTTTTTAGGGTCGCAAGTGACCGGGGATTTTAGGGTCACAAGTGACCGTTTTTTAGGGTCGCAAGTGACCATGGACCCGCTGCTGGGAGGGGAGTGTAAATCAGTACTCGAAGGCCTTCTTGCCCATCGCTCACTGCCAGCAGACACAGTCCAGCTGTGCATTTGCTGTTTCATGGCGCTAGTTGTTTTCTCAACTTTGGCACGTTCCTCACCATTTCTGACCTCCCAGGCGCGACATGGCAAGAGGCTTGGAGACGGTTGGTACTGCTTGAAGCTTAGCGCCTGGTGAAAGCAACTCAATAAGTCAATTCTGTGGACATGTTGGAGATAGAGAGAGAGAGAGTTGTTGTTTTAGAGCGGTACATTCAACGATTTCTGCCAGACTTTCCAGGCTAACAAAGGCAGGGTCATTTAAACAGGTCCTTTTAAGTCCTTCTATCTTCTATATCTTTAAATGAACATGTATGTAACGATGTGTGGCATTATGTTGCATCGATGCGCCTATCGTATGCAATGCATGTACTATCATCTATTTCTATGTCATAGATCTGACGCATTTAGGTCTGAACAGCTTAATTACAGCATCGACACTTCTGAGGCCCAGGGAGTCCTTGTCAACTTCGCACAGGCGCTTTGAAGATCTATGAAGGGGGAAACATCAGGGTCTCCCGATGTCTCCCGTCGGTGGTAGAAGCTTGGCAGCTGGCAGTTGCAGCAGTGTAGGCGACGACTACGGCGCAGGAGTGTCAAGAACTCTACCAGGCGTGAACTGATCAACTACACCTTGCTGTATGAACTGTATGAACCAGTCAGTGAGATGAAATGATTGATGAAAGCTGTAAACTGGATGAGCATATGATAATGTATAATTCCAAGAGTAGAATGAGCATAGGGGGATTGAGATACGTTTCTCATTTTTGCGACGTGGAGTGGGCAGCGAGCAATTCACGAAGAAACGTGAAGCCCACTTGCAGTTTAGAGCTTTCACATCCTTTAGCAACTCTAGCTGCTATAGCTCCAAGATGCTCCAAGATGCTCCAAGATGTTTTCCATTTGACACGTCCATAGTAATAACAGTGGCATCATGTGACATCTACATTTTTCTGGCAAGGAAGTGGGCGATCCCTTGGGAGAGGAACGCGCGCTTGAGCTGATGGCCAAGTTGAGAGCAGCTCAGGGCAAGATGGATGGCGCGCTTGAGGCCAGGGCAGCTATAACTATAACAGCTATGGGTAGCTGAATGAGTTGCAGATGTTTGCTGTGCAGATGCCAATGGCGTTCGCAGGCAGGCGAAGAGCGCTTGGCAGTGGTGTTTGGCGCTCAAACTTCAGTTTGTTTGTGGGCAATGGTACAGTAGGTGTCTTCTGACTATAACTGGTTGGTGGTTTGGAACATTTTTTATTTTCCATATTTTGGCAATAATCATCCCAACTGACTAATATTTTTCAGAGGGACTGAAACCACCAACCAGATAAGTTGGTGTATTGTGTAATATGTTGTTCCTTTACTCTGTTTTGGTAACACTTGCTCAAGTGGTCTACACGGAGTCTACACGCATGCGTGACCCATGCATCCTCAGAGGTTTGCATGCTCACATGCTTATCCTGAATTGTTCCTCACTGAAATGCTTGACAGCAACGGTCCTCTTGTCCAAACAGTGCTGCCTGTATCTGATATAAATCTGATACAGTATCAAGATCTTTGGGCAGATATGCCAAAGGTGTGGGGAAATCTCTCCCTACGGGCCACAAGGCGTGAGAGTTGTGGTCCAGACAAAGAGGCAGATGCCCTGCATCAGGCTGGGACCGCGGCCATGGACTTTGTCTGGGGATGAGCCCAAATAGATCCAAATAAAACGTTGGACACAATATGACAAAAAGACGATAAACATCGATAAACCATTGGATGGAATCCGGATGGAATCCGGTTCCCGATTCTAAGACTCCCCGCTAAATCCAGACAGGGAAAAGTTATGAAAAGTTAAGCTACAGGGCGGATCCCAAGTGGTACAGGTTCTTGCATGGAGTGGTTATCAGCACTGGTGTACCTTGAGTGTGGTTCCGAGAATCAGAAAATTGAAATCTACACCTTGTCAAAGATACCAGACCAGGATGAGCAGAAGTGCTTGCATTTTATACGCTTTGGGAAACTGGCAAACTGAAAGATCACATTCGCTTCCCTGCAACACCACTACATGCAGCCGCAGAACAGCATGTCATACAGGCGATACAGGGGGATCCACAGACAATGGACATTTCTTCAGCAGCCATCCTTTCTCCAGCTGCTTTCTTGGTTGTTTGATAACCAGCGTTAGATTTCTCGACAGATCTCGGCATTTGCCATGTCACAATGCGCTCTGGCCTTGGCGCTGTCATCTTTGCGGCTGTAGCCTTTGGAGGCCAGATTAATGTATGGTGAACAGTTCTCCTTGCAAGCCCAAAATTATATATATATATAATTATATATATATATATCTTATATTATAGAATGATGTGTGTGTGTATGCACATATAGTTCCACAATTACTGTAGTTCGAAACCCTGTGCAACAGATGAAATTCAACTTGCCAGACTTTAAAAGGTAACCTGTACCGCAGCATCCTTCATGTGTTCGCAGGCAATGCCAAGGTGCAGGAGGTGGGTCCGCTGTCGTAGCTTTCACTGTGAACCTTGGAATCCAGGACCCACCCCCCATGGCCTGACAGATCTTGACACTGACAGAATGTTGACAGATGTTGCCAGGGCTTCAGGGATGTCATTGCCTCTGGTGGATGGCACACCTGTGCTCTTCGCGAGTCGGGAGAGGTGTCTTGCTGGGGAGCCAATGATCATGGCCAGCAGCCTGGCTGCAATGGGCCGACGGACATCAGTCGTCAGAAATTGCAAAGAAACAACGAGTGGTACGCCTTGATATGCCTTGATTGAAGGTTATATAATTACAATACGTATATAAAAAGACGATATAAAGACGATACAGGCAAATTTCCTGTATCATAGTCCTATATCATAGCATATCATAGCCCAGCGATCGTTGATTTTTAACGATCGTCATGAGGAAAGTGAAACGATACCCGGCCCCACCGCACACAAAGTACGCGAAATTTGTGCTAGAGTGTGGTAGGCGACAGGACATATAGGACCTTCCCACATTTGCTGATGTCCCTTTGTGGATAATTGTGGATATATGAGTTTCCGAGATTGCTCACCAGGGCTGTGTCCAGATTGCTTTGTGCATCGCTATTCCAAGGTCCAGTCCGCCCAAGGCCAGGACTTTCAATGCTGCCCACTTGTCACATTCCACAAGATAGTGTCCAGACATGTCCATACAGAACCGTTTAATCTTTGATAATCTTTTCATTGGTTCGGATGCAATCATTTAGTACGTTCGCACTTGCATGCTCGTTGTTCAGGGCAACTTCATCGGTGTGGCTTCCGGTAAAGGTCACAGCTGTGCAGTCAAAACCGATGGACAAGTTGAATGTTGGGGTAGCAACGAGCACACTGGCCTGCAAAAAGAAATGACAAGAAATGCAAACCCTGCATGTGCGATCAACATGTCAAAATCATTCAAAATCAAGTCCTTCTGTTTTCCTTCTGTTTTCCTTCTGTTTTCCTTCTGACCTTGCCTCTTCAATTGATGGGCTATTTGAGGTATCACCAGTGCGACAGTCCGGATGCACAGTTCAGTCAGGTTGCTTGCGGTGCTGCGCACACTTGCGCCCTCAGTGTGGCACCTTGGCATTCGAACGCTTGAGGCATAGCTGGCATAGCCTACCAGGAGTATTGGGATGTGTTCGTACGTATTTGTTGGGTCCGTTTGATAAAGCGGAGCTTCGAGACTTTTGAGTTTTTTTTCGTCTTCCCCTTTCTATCCCAGGATGGCGAGGTCTTGTGCTGGGGAAGTGATGAGCACAGCAGAAGTTCCGGTGCGCCGAGTGGTAGGCCATTTGCGGGTGACTGTGACAGTTGAACTCGCACCGCTCTGCAATGCAGAACTGTGGCAAGACTGCTTCCAAATTTGACAACAAGTTGCGCATTTTGGAATGGTCTTTGAGCCTCAGGTTTGTAGGCATTGCTGCAGCCGGTGGGCATAGCTGCGCGCTAGAGGAGAGTGGCAAAGCACACTGCTGGGGTTTCAATGATGCTTGGCTGCAACTTGCTAACCAGCTTCAATGGTTTCAATGCCATAATTACATATAATTACAGCTTTTTGCCCGCGCTTTGTGTGACCGTATGTGACCACGGGATGGGTCAGCGGAAGCCTGCTACCCATCAGGAGTACAACCAGACAGATGCGGCTTGATTGAATAGCTCGCCATTGATTGTGTTTGCCAGAATACGCAGTTGCCATCTCAAATTTTGCTCACTGCATGCAGGTACCAGACCAGAAGTTCAAACAAATCGCCCCTGGCCCCTTGGATTCAAGATACGCACTATAGTAGAGGAGTCGACCTGGCAGATCACATTTGCTAAGTTTTTCCCTTCTTACCCACAGAGCGAAAATTGAATGAAGCGTACCCAAGGTTACTTGCATACTTGTGCCCTCGACTATCAGCAGGAAGCAATTTGCTGGGGCCAGAAGCGCCTGGGAACACATTATCTAGTGAAATTCTAGTGATCTAGATTGATCTAGTGAGATTTCGTGAGTGACAGAGTGAGGTGAAAGAAAACAATCAGAACATGCTATACACATGCTTTGCACAATCCGTTCTTGGCCTCCTGAGGCGAGGCGACAACAAACCTCCATCAGGACAGACCCCGGCACTTATGAAAAGCGATGACAGAAATGCAACACCAGAGTCGCAATCATTAGCATCAGAAGCAATAAAGAGTATACAGTATAAGTATATATAAGTATAATAAAGCATTTGTTTTAAGATCCTTGGCTCTGCTGAGTCGAGGACGTTTCAGGCAGATTTCATCACGTGGGCCCTTTACTTGCGCCCTGGACATGTCAGGCCGATAAATGTAAGAAATTTTAAGCCATGAAATCGAATTGGCTTTCCTGATGTTGATTGATTTCGATTGCGTTCTGCGATTTCGTAATTTTCTGTGCAGGCAGAGCTGTGTGCTGGCCACAAGCTGATCAGAGGCCATTTGAAGCACAGAGGGGGAGCGGTCAACCCGGGGCTTCGCTGTGCGCCAGGGAAGAGCGCTACGAGGTCGTTTCCGTTGGAGGATCTCACTTCTGCGGAGTCTGGCACCCGGAGAGACTGCAACCATGGCAAGGAAATACACAACGACATTTGTGGTTAACTACGCACAATTATTTCGACAAATAAATCAACACTCATAAACATAAATATTGTAAAAACATGTAAAATCGTTTATATATGTTTTTATTTGTTTATATGTTTGAAATATTATGTTTAAATGTTGAGACACACCGCCCCGAATCACCAATTTCATTGCCACGTGCATGGGGCACCAAGACATTGGCCGCCGAGGTCCAGAGCTCTGGGCAGGTGCTTTGCCGCGGCAGAGATGACCGAGGCAGACATTGCGAGAACAGCAATCCATAGCATGCCTTATTGATAATACTGTATATGATAATATTGTATAATATTGTATAATATATAATATATATATATATATATGTATTATATAATAATAATTAATAGTTATATATTGTATGTATGTGGGGATCATGTAGACAATGTGATGATATGTGTAGTTGTTAAAAGACAGATAAGACATGAATGAACATGAAACATGCAATTAATGATATTGATATCGTTGTTCAATCAGTTTGACTTCTTGGTTGTTGTTTTGCGATATTTGGCGCTGTTTTGCGTGCTTTCTAGAATTGTGGTGTCAGCTTGGCGTTGACATAGTCAGCGCTCCTTGAAGGCCAATCAAGTCCTCCAAGTGGAAAGTTCCAAATTCCTTCGAAGAATCTTGGCTTCAAGCACATGGCTTGAGAAGCGCTGTCACATGCCGACCTGAAATCTGTTCAAACCAACCAGAGGTCTGCATCATTATTTTCATAAGAACTTCATAAGATCTCTGAATTCTTGGAAGATATCGTCTTATTATGTCTTATTTAGTAGCGTAGAATGGCAGCAGCAAAAGTCAAGGGTCTAGGGACACCCTTCATATGACACCATCTCTGAGGCGCTCCAAGCGGCATGGAAAAGGGAAAGAATTGTGAGATGTGAAAATTGTGAAATTCATTGAAAAAATGGGTCTGCCTTTGCAGCACCCGAGTGGCTGATCCGGTGCCCTGCCAATGGGCGGTAGTCGTATGTAGTCGTGCAAAGTCACGGCTAAAAGATTGGTTGGATATGGCTGCATTGAGAGATGAAATATCGTCTAAGGTGTCCCATGCAGTCCCTTTTCCAGGTGCAAGAAGCTCGCAGAATCCTTGTTACGTTTGATTTTGAAAGCGTCAAGAAGAAGTGTGGAGTGCATCGCGACCAACATGCCACAGCTCAAAGCATTGCGTCCAATCACTTGGTACCTTTGACTGGAAGTTATAAACAACTCCACTCCGCTTCCCATATTTGGACCTCCCACATATCGGACCAGTTATGTGCTATGAGTTGAATCACAATTGATCATGATGAAACTTCGGACACCTCTTTAGGGGTCACCGGCAGAGAGAGAGAGAGAGAGAGAGAGATATCTACATATACAGAGATAGAAAAGTAAAGCTCGTTATAAATAAGAAATATAGACTGCTATGCTTCAGGTAAATCCAGGTCAGCATTGCTTGTTATACCTGTTATGCAGTTAGATGATGACAGCGCGTGGCAGCCATTGGTGCAACGGGCAGCTTTGGCCAGACGGACAAATAACACTGCAGGGTTGTTGGCTGCCCTTGAAGATATTTTACAGAACATGCGAAGCCAGGAGAAGCATAGAGGAGAGCGAGCAACGCGGACGAAAGAGTTGGATTCCAGTATGTCCAAAGAATTTGGAGTTGAAAGTATGACCACGTGGTTGTGCCCTCTTCTGTTGCGCTATGAACTGGCTACTGTAGCTGAAGAGCTAATTGAGGAGCTAGCTGCTGCCAAAAAAGAAGAGATTCTCAGCGTTGAGCTCAAGCACTTGGGGTCCATTCAGCTATGTACAGCCAAAGATGTATCTGACTGGACCATGGCAGATGGACGATTCATTTGGCACGGTGCCCATGCATGTTTGCAGCTCATCATGGATGGACGCTTGAATATCAGGGAGCAGCGCGTGTTGGAATTGGGCTGCGGCTTGGGGATTGTGGGCCTGGCTTGTGCTAAAGCTGGTGCCAGAGCAGTGACCTTAACAGACTATGATCCGGAGCTGCTCAGTGCCTGTTCCCAGAGCATAGCCTTGAACTGCCTGGAGCAGGTGACCACTTTGATGTTGGACTGGCAGCAGGTCTCCTGTGGTGGGCCGTTGCCGGACTTGCAGACTGACTTGATCCTGGGGGCTGACATTATCTACGATGAGGACCATGCGAAGAGTGTCCTTGGATCCATTCGCAGGCTCTTGCGAGAAGGGATCGGCCATGAGGGCATCTTGATTACAGGCGAGCCTGAGAAGCGTCAAGGTGTTTCTGAACTTGACAAGGCGCTATGCATTCCAACGGTTTCAGAAGTCGTGTGCAGCGGAGAGTCTGAATCATTGCTGTGGCAAGTCAGCCTGTTGCCGGATGTGGTAGACGGTAGACGGCACAGACTGTACAGATTCAGTTGGCGGAGTTAGCCAGAATTGGAAAAGATGAAATGATGACTAGTGAAGCTGTGCGCGATATGGGTAATTACTAGTTACATAGAATGATTTTTTCAACCTCCTCTTCAGAAAAGACATGAAACAACTCTAGACGTCGTAGTTTTTGCTTTTTGCAACAGTGACCAGCCGAACCCCTTGCAGGTGTTGTGCAGTTTCGTTGAATTGTCAAACCTACTTGGCTTGTAGTGACGGTAGTTCTTGCTAGCCAGCACTGAGCCAGAAGCAGACGCTGATGCCATGGTGAATGATATCAGATTTCTTGTTTGCAGGTGGGTGGCTTGCACTTTCAGTCTGGGAACATTGCAAGAAGCTCAGACCAATCAGCTACCGGAGGCCATATGTCCAATGGCAGATTCAAGCCGCAACTTAGGCATTGGCCGAGCGCACCGTCAAAGAAGCCAAGAGTGTGGCCAGGAAAGCCCGGCACCTGGATTCACCTGGTATCATCCGATCATAGAATATGACAGATGACAGATGAAGTATATATTATTAATATATTATTATTAGATTATAATAATAGATATATTATAATATATTGTGAATTATGTCTTAATTATATAACTATGCATATATATATATATATACATGTGTGTGTGCATATAGATAAACAAAGAGATTTTAGGTAAAGTCATAGAGCAAGATCCCTTCACAGAACTTCCATCAAGGAAGTTTTGGCTTCAACGATTTGCAATCTAGAGAGGAATAAGCTGCAACGCTCTGCAAAAAGTGCGAGTCAGACTTCCTAGATTCCTAGATCAGAACCCTATAACCCTTGTTTGCTGCAAGAAGCGACGTTTTGCAGTGGCATATCTGCTCTTTAGCGTAAGCTGCGATCGTCATGAGGGCACAACTACCCGAGGCAGCAAGCTCTTGCCGCCATGCTAAGATTTTTTTCCCTTTTGATGAGGGCATTTGTGCTCCAACTAAGCAGGACAGTTTCTGTCTCCATAAGAAGCATGTCTCTGGACTTTCGCAGCGGCTGGCCTTCACTTCGGCTTCGGGGCATCTTTCTCCCACTCGTGCAGGTACGCGGTGTGAGAAGTTTGGGTGCAAATCCCAGCGTTACGAGCAGGTCCATCATTTGCGAAGGTTCTCGAATGGTGCGCCTGCATGCAAGATCCAAGAAAGCATCTAGCCGAGATTTCAGAGACACGAAGCACAAACTCACGTTCAGCGGCATCTATATACCTGGCTGAACGTCATGCACAATGAATACTATAAGAGTGCGCCCTGAAATTTCACACATTTGGGTTGAATTGTTTTCTGTATTTTTGATATGTATAGTAGCGACTATAGTGTTGACCTAATTGCGTTCTGCAATTTCACCGGCTACTCAGCAAGGCATGGTCTTCAACATCCGAATGGGACTTGGAAGTGCTGTGGCGGCCCTGTGGAACAAGCTCATGGCCAGAATGGGCCAACCACAGTGCAGCAACGCAGGGCAAAGCTGTTCTTTGTGAGTATGGTCCCACCCAGAGGGTCTTGGCCTTTGCCAAATCAGGTGATGCCAAACGTGGCTTTCTGCTGTTGACCCGAAGTGGTGAGATTGGCATTTACACCCAGCGTGGCTTTCAAACCGCATCCTTCCCTTGGCAGGAGTTGCGTGTGGATCGCTGGCATTCGCTGAGGGCAGTAGGTAGCAATGGCAGCACCACTTTTTACTGCAATGGCCAGCAGGTTGCGAAGATTCCATCAGAACCTGACAATCACTGGCCAGAAAGGTTCTGTGGGGACATCGATGCTCGTAATCCACAAGGGGCCGGCTTGGTTCAGTGGATACGTTTTCAGGTGCAAGAAAATTCTGGAAGCTGTCAGACAATGCAACCAATGGTTTTCCCTGTGGTCCGACGGCCTAAGCTCGACGTCCACAATCAAGGACTCAAGGACCAGCGTTGACAAGCCGCGACTGCCATTGATGGGTTCCAGATGGTTCCAGGCTTCTTCCTGCTGAATCCAGGTCGACTTTTTACAAGAGAGACAGTCAATTCGGTGCAGCAATGACTGGAAGCAGTGCAGCTTTGTATTGAAATGGATTGAAACTGCTTGAAAACGCTACGGTTTCCCTTCAGATCCCATCATCAGTAGGAAACCTAGGTGGCCTTCTTGCCTATAGCTGCGCCTAGCTGCAAACCAGCTCATGGCACGTTGCTATGTGACTGGTTTGTGCTGTCGTTTTGGAGCCAAAGTCCAGGAGGCACACGGACGGACCAGTCATTACCAGCCAGATCTCTCCGGCATGAAAAAGCTTAGTGCTTTTGGTTCCCTAACTTGGTCTGTTTGTCAACCATTGCAGCCGTGCAATATACACTCCACTGTAACATACTGTACATAGCATGCCACAGAGGGCCAGGTTCTCGTATGACAAAATAAAGCAAAATGGCAATCACAGCTAGAAAATTCCTCGAGAAGATTACCAATGGATATAGCATGTATATATATATATATTATATAGATTGATGGGTGGGTGGATAGATGATGATATATAAATGGATAGATATAGGTAGATAATGGATGATAATGGTAGATAGATGAGCGGACAATAGATGTAGAATGATGTAGAAAGATAGAATGATTTTGATGTTGGTCACAGCTTTACCTCAGAGGAAAGAGGAACACATTTGGATCAGATATTTGTAAAGCATGTTGTTCAACAGAAGCAGCTAGCACTAGCCACTGGCCGCTACCCCTTCTCCCGATCAAGCACACTTTCACAAGATTTCCTCACCAATGCTAACTGATGCATAGCGGCTGTGAGATGGATGTGTGTTCCAAGTTGTCATGTCTCCTCAGTGTCGATGAGGCCGGATGCCATGGAATTCTTTCTGAAATCTTAGTGACGCTGCAGCCTCAGACATCCATTTATAGTGTTGGCAGCAGTGGACGGTTCAGAAAAGAGATGCCTTTCTTCCTTTGGACTTTGAAACGTCAAGCCAGCATAGTGTCCCAAGTTGAAACGAACTTCCCGGTCATCCTTCAGCGTTTCTGCTCTTCTCTTGAAGCCAAGAACAAAAGATCAGCACTCAGCGCGATTTTTCAGTATGTTTCAACACTGGGTCGATCAAATAGCTGCTCTGCAAAGTGTTGAGCCCAAAATTGAACATTGCTTTCAGTCGCGTTCTGAAGCTCTCCATACCATAAGAGCGGCGATAAGGTATTATGTTCTGACATCTGCTAGCGGGACCAAAAGAGTCTTGAGGATTTTTGATATCTTTGAAGGTCTTGCTTCCTGAGACCTTGATAGACCTTGAACACCTTGAAAGAATTCCAGCGTAGGCCATTTCAGGCAACAGACCTGACTGCGTTGCATCGCCATAAATCCCGCAGCATGTGCTCGCGGAGCTTCGTTGTTCAGAAACGAGGGGCCAAGTCTGTGGCCAGATATGACTTGGGCGATTCTCTGGGCAGCGGTTCATTTGGTGCCGTGATGAAGGCCACCGATCGGATCTCCAACGCCTCTCGTGCCTGGAAGGCTATGAGGAAGGGAAGCTCTGCTCGGTTCAGCACGGCTTTGAATTTGTCCTGTGTGTCCCGTGTGTCCCGTGTGTCCCTGTTTATTCGAAATTCTTCGAACGGCTGGGCAGGTGAAACAAGTTGAAACATTGTTATAGTGATTGATGATCAATGACTTGTTGGGAGTAGTACAGTTCATTCGACCCTGAGGCAAGGAAAATGACACTATGTTCCGGAAGGAAGCTGTGACAATGTCTGTCCTGGACCATCCCCACATTTGCATCTTGGCGCTTCCAGTTCTTTTGATGTCAATTGAAATATGTGGAGCCAAGCGCCAACATGCATCAACAAGCTGACTCGAACTAAGTTGACTGAGGCCGTTTATTCGATGTGATCGAGGACAATGAGCACTTCTATTTTGTCATGGAACTCTGTGAGGGCGGCGACCTGCAGCACTACCTGCAGGATTGCAAAACGTCTTGCATATCCGAGAGTTCAGCCGCAAGCCTTATCCGACAAATGTGCTGTGCCATGCGTTATATGCATGGCCGGTTGATGGCACATTCTGACTTTGCTGCCCGAAATGTTCTTCTATTCGAGAGTCCTTCAGATTCTGCGCTTGGGAACTTCACAGCCAAGCTAGCAGAAGCTCACCTCTGCAGGTTATTGTCATCCCAAGTTAGGTACCCAAAAGGATTGTGCCATTGCTTTGCCATATATTTAGGATTAGGAGTTTCAGGAACTAAGGCGCCGCGCCTTACATAATCAAAGCGCCTAACTATCTGATTCAGCTAAGGACTTTGGAAGTGTCAGACCCGTTCAAGCAGGAGCCAAAGCTGGGCCTCACAAGGGCGACATGTGGGGCTTGGGTCTCTTGATGCGAGGAATGGTTTGAGCCTTGCATTAGACTTAGCTGTCACATTTTGGGCCATGGTTTAGGATATTTCGGGGTTTCTAGGTTCTTTTGGCCAATTTGGATCGCTTTATGAATTTTGCCTTTGCAAAATGAAATCCTTGCGCCGTTGGTTTGGATTTTCACATGTTGGTCATTTTGTGTTGGGTTGGGGCAATCCATGGATCATTGGCAAGATTTTTTTACAAGGGTGCATGGAGTCAATGTGTTCGGTTGGCAATACTTCTATTGTCTTCTCTCTCTCTCTCTCTCCCCGCTCAATTTAGACAGGCGACATCACCCGGATACTTGGAAGTGCACCGGCAAACAAGAACAAAGTGGATCCAAATATTTGGCTGGGCCACTCAGAAGAGGCTCGGTGCCACTTGGCCAGAAATACCTCCTCGCAGCCGCAGCCTGCTGGACGTGGGTGCTTACTGCTTCCATTTGTTGTGGGAGGGCTATTTTTTTGGGATGCGTTTCTCTTTTTTGGGCATGTTTTTTTGATTTCTGTTTCCCTGCTTCTTTGCTTTTCTGCTTGTTGCTTTTCTGCTTTTGCATGCGGCTCTGCTTTTATAGTCCTTTGCTTCTCTGCTTCTCCACTTTTCTGCTTCTCCGCTTTTCTGCTTTTCCAGCTTCTCTGCTTCTCTGCTTTCTGCTCTTCCCTGCTTCTTTGCTTAATTACCTGCTTTTCTGCTTCTCTGCTTTTCCCTCTTTTTTGTTTTTCGTACTGCAGATAACCCTTAAGAGGTGTAATATAACATATTATCTTAATGGGCTAACGCCCAGTGCCGCCGACCCCAGAAGGGAAGTCCATGGCACTGTGGATATCCATACCACTCATTCCAAGTAATTGATAACCACTATAACCATTAATTACCAGTAGTACCGCACAAGGCGGTGGCGGAAGTTTCAAAAACAGGAAACCTATAGGAGAGATTGGTTGTTGTGAATCACGGATGGCAGAACGAATCCACTGATGGACCGAAAGGTGGTTGGAGCTGTGTTTTTGGAGTGGCTGCAATGGTTGCAGTGGTCACCTGGTCGGTCACCTCACCCGCAACTGCTGGATGTAGTGTGGTGTAGTGCAGCTGTAGTTGCAGTGTAGTGCAGCTGTAGTTGCAGTGTAGTGGAGTCGTAGTTGTGGTGTAGTGTAATTAGTGTAGTGTAGTTGCAGTTGCATTTGTGGTGGTGCAATGAGTGTAGTGTAATGTAATGTAACGTAATGTAATGCAATGTGGGGTAGGGTAGTGTAGTGTAGTGTAATTGGGTGTAGTGTGGTGTGGTGTGGTGTAGCGTGGTGTAGTGTAGTGTAATGCAATTAGTGTAGTGTAGTGTAGCGTAGTGTAGTGTGTTGTGTTGTGTAGTGTAGTGTACCGTGGTGTAATGCAATTAGTGTAGTTGTACTTGTACTTGTAGTTGTAGTTAGTGTAGTGTACGGTAGTGTCGCGTTGTGTTGTGTAGTGTAGTGTAATTGAGTGTAGTGTACTGTATTGTAGTGGAGTGTAGTGTAGTGAGGTGTAGTGTAGTGGAGTGGGGTGTAGCGTAGTGCAGTGTAGTGTAATGTAATTAGTGTAGTGTAGTCTTATGTAGTTGTAGTTGTAGTTAGCGTGATGTAGTGTCATGTAGTGTAGTGTAGTGTAGTGTAATGTCAATAGTGTAGTGTAATGTAATGTAGTGTATCTGCAGTTGCAGTTGTAGCTGTAGGTGTAGTGCTGTGTCATTCAGGCTAGTGTAGTGTAGTGTAGTGTAGTGTAATTAGTGTAGTGTAGTGTAGCGTAGTGTACATGTAGTATTGTTGTAGTTGTAGTTGTAGTTAGTGTAGTGGAATGTAGTGTAGTGTAGTGTAATGTAGTGTAGTGTAATTGAGTGTAGTGTAGTGGAGTGTAGTGGAATGTAATGTAGTGTAGTGTAGTGTAATTTAGTGTAGTGTAGTTGAGTGTAGCGTAGTGGAGTGTAGTGGAGTGTGTAGTGTAGTGTAATTGGGTGTAATTGAGTGTAGTGTAGTGGAGTGTAGTGCAGTGCAGTGGAATGTAGTGTAATGTAGTGTAAAGTGTAGTGTAAAGTGTAGTGGAGTGTAGTGTAGTGGAGTGTAGTGGAATGTAGTGTAGTGTAGTGTAATTGGGTGTAATTGAGTGTAGTGTAGTGGAGTGTAGTGGAGTGTAGTGTAGCGTAGCGTAGTGGAATGTAGTGTAGCGTGGTGTAAATGTAGTATTGTTGTAGTTGTAGTTGCAGTTGTAGTTGTAGTAGTTGTAGTTGTGGTTTGTGTATTGTAGTGTAGTGGATTGTAGTGTAGTGTAGTGTAGTGTAGTGTAATTTAGTGTAGTGTAGTTGAGTGTAGCGTAGTGGAGTGTAGTGGAGTGTGTAGTGTAATGTAGTGTAGTGTTGTGTGATTGAGTGTTGTGTGATTGAGTGTTGTGTGATTGAGTGTGGTGGAGTGTAGTGTAGTGTAATTGGGTGTAGTTGAGTGTAGTGTAGTGGAGTGTAGTGTAACGTAGTGTAGTGGAATGTTGTGAAAGTGTAGTTGTAGTTGTAGTGTAGTGTATTGGAGTGTAGTGTGGTGTAATGGTGGTTGTAGTTGAAAATGCTACACAACCCTCACGTTTTGCTCACTCTTGACAAGGTGCACAATCCCATGCGCCTGCCACGCGGAACGACATCTGAACGTCCAAAAGTGGTTAGGTTATGAGCGTACAAGTTTCTGAAAAAATATTCTTCTGGTAGTTGATCTTTCCTTTTCTGAGCGTATCATTTTCTAAGTGTTGGTCGGTTCATTTTCTGAATATTCAGTTTTCCTGAGAGTAGATCGCTCTCATAGTTGATATAATAATAATAATATTTCCATTTATGTGCGTTTTCTGGCGATAGAAATTTGCTGATTCAATATATGGCCTGGAGTCACATAGTGAAGTTTGATCTGACCAACTTACAACATTTAGTACATTGGGTTGGTTAGTTTGTCAGAAGTTCCCATCATATATACAGATGCGCTCAAAATTTTAAGGCACAATTTCGCAAAAGTTTGATCAACAATTTGAAAATATGTTTTTTTGGAAAAAGGTTGATAACATGTTGAAAATGTTATTCAAATTTTCTCCAATTTTGATTAAACTTTGAAATTGCATTCAAAGTTTCTTCAAAGTTTGATGACAAGAAACTTTAAAAACTACATTTAAAGTTTCGCTAAAGTTTGATCAAACTTTGAAATTAATGTTTCAAAGTTTTTATCAACCTTTGAAAGCAATATTTCAAAGTTTTATCAAATTAAAACTTTAACAAAAGCCTGACTTTCATTCCAAAGTTTGATAAAAGTTTGAATGCTCAATCAAAGTTTGATCAAACTTTCAAATTACCTTTCAAAGTTTGATAAAAGATTGAAACATTAATTTCAAAGTTTGATCAAACTTTGAAACTGGTTTTCAAAGTTTGACCAAACTTTTTAAACATAAATTTCAAAGTTTGATTAAACTTCGAAGGTCAAGCTTTATTCTTTCAGAAACATCACTCAGAAATGGAAACTCTCAGAAATGAAAACTCTAAGGAATGGAAACTCTCAGAAATGAAAGCTCTCAGAAAAGAAATGTTTGAGAAATGTATGCATTCAGAGAAATGTCACAGCTTGTGGGAAAAATGAATACCGTAAAATTCCGCCGAGGCATGCAAAAAGCCATTGCATCAATTTTTCACGGGCACAAACGCGAAATCAAAAACACCTTTGCTTGCTGGTTTTTTCTTTGGGCTAGTGCCTTTCCCACTAGGTTCTTTTCATGTGTGTTTCTTCTTGTTCTGGTGTTTCCTTAGAGGCGTGAGGCTTGAAAAAAATACGCAGAAACAAACGGAAGTAACATTTTTCCTCCTTGTAATATATTGAGCTTAGATTCCATAGCATTCTCAGCTTCCTCCTCAGCTTTTGCCATTGCATTTTCAGCACCAGCCATAGCTATAGTTAGCCAACACTACACTTGCAGCAGCCCAAAATCCCGGCGGTTTAGTTTAACATGCTCATGAATTGAAAATGCAGAAGCTGATGGAAAAAATCTAACAGTCAGAAACGATAGTGAATCCTGCAGAAACACTGACACTCTGAAATTGAAATACATCAGAAATTTTCAAAGAAATGGAACTGTCTGAAACTGAAATACCATCAAATGAAATTGTTGACGGTCACACAAGGAAATGACACAGTGGGAAACTGCGATGAAACCAACAGAAACTCATGATCACAGAAAATTGAAATGACATCCAGAGAAACTCTCACGGCAAGAATTGAAAAATGAAATGGAAATAAAATTTCACAGTCAGAAATGGAAATCAAACTGCAGAAACTGAAATGGATTGATCAGAAGCTCTCACAGGCAGAAATGGAAATGAAACTGCATACCATGAAATGAAATGCATGGTTAAACTCTCACAGT
>Ga0126342_10010578_pt1 | contig 16511 bp, 17 predicted proteins | sample Cyp1metagenome_FD_92528 | JGI IMG/M metagenome (GOLD analysis project Ga0126342, IMG submission 92528) | Coral microbial communities from Lord Howe Island, Old Settlement Bay, Australia - Cyphastrea 1 metagenome | ecosystem: Host-associated > Invertebrates > Cnidaria > Coral ... | reverse complement strand
TTGATGATAATTGATGCATTTAATGAAGATTCAATCATGATTTGATGATATTTGATACATTTAGTGGAGATTCAATCATGATTTGATGATAATTGATGCATTTTATCAAGGTTCAATCATGATGTTCAATATGATAATATGTTCACTAAGTCGGTCAGGAGGATTTTGGGACATGTTCAAGCCAAGTGGCTGGGCAAATGACCAAGACCCACAGGGATTGATTTTCTTAGCTAGAAATCTCCCAAAATCTGGACCCATACCCCTAATACAGGACTGGGAATTCTAAGCATAGCTCCCGGGACGTCCGCGACTCACTATCCACGACATGGCTTGGATTGCAGCATTACCAGAGGGTACATTGTGATACATTTTACCATCTGGTAAATTAACTTGTTGACCCTGAAAATCACCAGTTTTTAGTGGAAACTAATCTTCCAACCCCGACAACTGCCAGGGTCTATGTTGATTTACTGGAGGGTACCAACAGGATCTCCCAGGATATGAACTTTGGAGATTTGCTACAGCTTCGAGGGACTGGCTTCGAGGATTCCGAACGGCCGAAAGCCGCTCCATAAAATGATCATCTCCGAACCGTCGTCATCCATGGCTGGGACCCGAAATCGATCAATGGGACAATTAGCCTCTGGTAATGACTCTTACATAGCTATTGAACATGGCCCATCAGTGGATTTACATGGATTTACCTATTATAAACGATGATTTTCCATAGCTATGTAAACGTTTACCAGAGGCTACTTCTCGGAAATACTCCGTTTTGGGAGTGTCCCAAGTGCCGTGCTACTGAGAAGAACAACACGCCCAGCTTACGCCCAGCAGCCCAAGGTAGGTGGGACATGACAAACATCTCCATGAGTCGAAGGCATCTCAAGATCATGTGTCAAGCAGAGTTTTCCCAAAGCATGCCCCAATGATATCCAATGATCATTTGTTTTACCCTCTGGTTATTTAACATAGCCATGGTATAGATTGCCCATAGAAATAGATGGTTTACCGAACTTGAAAATGGGTGGATCTTTCCATGGCAAACTGTTAGTCATAACCAGATGGTAAGTTTGTTTCTGGGTCAGTCCGTTAGTACATGGTGGCAACTGGACTATGACCCCTTAAAATTTGGGATATTTGATAGTCCACACATAATGCAAGAAGAGATCGTAATTGAGTCAAGGCTCACATGAACAAAATCTGACACGTGAGCAAATGCAGATACTTGGCTTACTTGTGAATAAGCATGAAACAAACAACACCAGACACTTGGCCGATATCATATCTCACTAAATAGCTTCGCTTCACTCAAATCCCTTAAGCTAACTTTAACTGCTGCGCGGTAAAAGAAGAGCCATGCTGAAGAACGCTGACCTGCAGCGTTTGCTGGAGAGCGACGGCGACGGCGGCGACGGCGACGCTGAAGCAACGATAGAGGTACCAGGGGTGAGGTTCAAATCTACAACTGAGGGTCTTTATATAAGATATGAGGATTTAACATGATTTAACCCAGAAAAAATGTGTTTACCATGAACAACATTCAAATTGTGGATTTAACCTTGCTATGTGTTTGTCCACACATAGCAGGATCATTGCACCACTTTAGGCCCATTAAAACGCACCAGTGCACAATGTGTGCGGGAAATGACGCTTTGAAGCCAAGCCAGCGGGAAACTTGGATGTGCAGCCAGTTGGCGATGGTCAAAAACCCATGGTGCTTGCGCCATGAATGGGATAGATATGGATAGATGGGATAACTGATCACCAAAGATGGAGAAGTCACCAATACTTGGATTACTCGGGATGAAGCGTTGATCATTCAACAGTAATGTGAGTAAAGCAATTTAATAAAGCACCCCCCAGATTCACTATTTTTATAGGTGGTATAAAGAATCAATCCATATGGGTGGTAAAAATGACATTGCTTTACCAGCAGTCAACATGACTGGTAATTGTTTTGCGATGACCATCCCCAAACAATCTTTGACTCTAACATTATGGAACCAAGAGAAGTGGAGCATACAACCACCGCATGTGAGATCTGCCGGCAATGTCGGGCTAAGATCACTTTTTTTTTTCTGCCATCGATATGAATATCATGGTTATGTTTTTTCGGTATGGATCCAATTATATATGTCCTTTGAAGGTACATACCCCTCAAATCATCCCCCAAACACAAACTCGAAGCTACGGCTGGATCGGGAGCTGAAAAATTGGATTGGTTTATGGGATAAATCATTGATAAATTACCCTCTGGTTATTTAACATAGCCATGGTATAGATTGCCCATAGAAATAGATGGTTTACCGAACTGGAAAATGGGTGGATCTTTCCATGGCAAACTGTTAGTCATAACCAGATAGTAACATAAATTGCAGCAGAACTGCAGCTTGTTTCAGTAAATCCGGGTGGTACCACTGAAATGGCGAGATTCCCGGCGTTGTGACCTGCATGACAAAGGTGCGCACTCATCTTAGGATATTAACGATGTGAACCCATTTTGATCCATTTTTTTCGATTCAAGTATTGGTTGAATCAATTTGAATCATGTCTTTGGTTGGTAAAAAAGATAACACATATATACCTTCGAAATTACCGTTCATGAATATGTTTGGTTAGTTTGCTGCAGCAAATTTACACCCTGAAAATCATCCCACTTTTAGTGGAAAGTCATTTTCCAACCTCCGACCCATGGCAGGGTCGTCATGTTCATTTAGCGTTGTGTAAGTAATTGATGTCTACTTCACCACTTCACCAGGATGTCGAGGATGTCGAGGAGGCAATTCAGAAGGTGACTCCTGAGGTGGCGGGATGGAGCGGACACTTGGGTATGGGAGATTTATGTTTTTTTTTTTTTTTCTAGGTCAATCGACTGGATGGGTAGAAACTAATCCTAACTGTTGTCTTTTGGTATGGGAATATCGAACCGTTCACCAGCAAAGAATTTGTCATTTTTTGCAGGGTATCTAAGATTGGCAATGTTTATAGTGCACAACTTACGCGCCAGTAAAGCAAAACATGACGACCCTGCCAGGGACAACGGGGTTGGAAGATTGGTGAAACCACTAAAAAATGGGTGATTTTCAGGATCGAGCTGTGAATCTACCGGAGGGTATTGTTCAAAGAGATTTATAGTTAAACTACTGGCTTTTCTGCGGCCAGAAGCGGTTGAGTTCTTCTAATCATCGGTCAATTTGTGGGACTGTATCTAGAGTTGGATCAGAATGTTGCAGGAAAACTTGATATATATATATATATGTACTACTAGTTACTGACTAGTTACGGGTAATGATGGTTACTGGTTGATAATGGTCAATGGCTATTTTCATAGACAATAGTAATAATAGTTATAATTTACCATATCTGTACTATACTAGCTACTGGTCATGGTTAAACAATGGTATATCATTCATATTTGAACAATAAATAACTTAACAAACAATGGTATATGTTAAACGTAAGGTATACCATGGTATATGTTTAAACAATAACAGATGTTAAACATGGTATACTATCTGTACTAAACAATGATGGATGTTCTGGGACTATCATTCATATTTGTACAGATTGTTTAGTACAGAACCCATATACAAAAAATGTGGACTCTATTTATATTTACAAATATACAAATATACAAACATTTGTAAACATCTACACATATACAAACACATATTGTAAATATAAATAGAGTCCACAAACATTTGAATATTGTCCAGTACAAACATTTTTTATGTGGACTCTGTTCATATTTTGTGGATATTTGCTTCCAAAAAATGTGCTTATCGTCTGCAGAGGATCTCCCACGATCTCCGGTGGATTGGATTCGGTGAAAATCTGTGGAAAGCCCATGGGAAAGCGACCCACCAATTCAGTGAATTCTATAACTAAAGAACCATGAACTATAGTTATTTCATAGCCATAAAATTCTAGTTAGTTCAAGAACCTTTCTTTTTATTTGTAACCCCACGGGTTGAAGATAGTTGAAGATAGTTGAAGATAGTTGAAGATAGTTGAAGAGAGTTGAAGATAGTTGAAGAGAGTTGAAGAGAGTTGAAGAGTGATTTCAAAGCGCTCAAAAAACCATAACTCACCCATATGCTCCATACCCCCAGCATGACATGCATTTACCACCATTTACCACCCAAAATGCGCCCCAACTGTCTCCTCAGCTATAAGCTGGTTTATAAAGCCCATTAACTATATAGTTATATATATATATATATATATGTGTAATAGCCATAATTCCTAGTTACTGTAGTTCATTATTGGTCATAATCCACTTCGCTAACTCGGCGTGGGCCCACCGTTCGTAGTGGATTTCTAGTTCAACCCGCACCATGGCACGGTGCGGGTCTCGTTTTCTCGTTGATTTCTCCAGGATCCTGAGAAAGAGACGGAGGTGGTGCTTTGTGACGGTGCGGTGAGGTACCAAATGATCAAGAGGTGGGGCCGCTGGGGCCCTTCGCCGGTGGGGCGAAAAAGCGAAGCGGTAGGGGAAACAGTCATCGATAGCTTTTTGGTGGTAGATTCTAATAATGTCAGCCCCCAGGTACAAGTTGGTTTATAACTTTTCGAGTTAGGGGAGCCACCTTGGAGCGCTTATGGTTTTTCACAATCATCTGGGCAAATGAATTATATCTGATCTCCCTCACTGGAATCATCTGGAATCACGGTAAATGTTTTTGGGGAATCATCCCAAAATGGCCCAACATTTCAGGTAATTTATTTTCACATATCCTTCCAACATGGAAGGCAAACCGAGAACAGTCCGCTGAGTCATCACTTGGGCCTCAGGGCAGAGCCCTATGGCTTCTCACATGATGAAAGGCCTTATTTCAGGTTAGTGAATTCTTATACTTTGCCCAGAATCATTGGTGAATTCTAGACTTCGCCTCCAGTGACTCAAGCTTTGGCGGCATGCAGATGGCCTGGTCGCTGATGTGCTGCCGTAAAAATGGTGATTTTCCATGGCGATGATAAATTATCAAAGGATAGCTTCAAGCACATACTAGATTGATGATGAAGGTATCTTTAATCATAAAGCATAACTGAAATCATTTAATTATATTTAACTATCATCATCCATCATGACTGGTCATGACTTCGAAGCACATACCTTAGATTTTCCATGATCTGCATCTTTCATAAGTCATGTTTTCCCAGCTATAGGCACAATTCTACCAGAGTGAGGGTTGTTTTTTTTTTTTTCCGGTGGGTGCCCGTGGGGCCCGTGGTGGTGTTATTTCATCATAAAACCTACCCAGCCCGCTAAACATACAAAAAGCTATGGAAAATCACCAGTTTTAATGGGTAAATCCATGTAAATCCACTATAAATCACCATTTTCAATAGCAAACTGTAACAAATTACCAGAGGGTAAGTGAAATATGATTTTTTACACCAACTTAGCTGGGGCAACATATGAATATAGCTGGTGATATCCCATCACTATTCATAGTTTCTCCCTAAAAAAATGCTTGTTTGTAGGTTAGATCCCCCATGGGCATGTTGTAGGTTGGGATCCATACATGTTTGATGATTAAATCCATATAAAAACCTTCGTCAAATCACCATTACTCGCCATACACATCAATGAGATAAGTTTAATAGGGGCCTACTAATATACACAAATATGAGTAACTTATATATATATATAGTTGAGTTATCACATTTATTCAAATCCCATTAACTCACTAGCTCACCATCGAATCAATGGGAACTTCTTGGGCAAGACAGACTAGATCCTGTTCTCCGGAGCGGATTTTTAAATCCCTAAGAATCTACAGGGATAGTGGAACAACTGATCTCTACATAGATATGGTATATTATATATATGGTATATCACTTCACTGAACAGACGTTTAGAGATGGTATATCACTTCACTGATCTCTAAACGTTTCCGAATCTTGAGATAGAAAACCATCAAGAAAACAATTGTTTAAACACCGATACCATGACATTATACGCTCGTTTTAACCAGTATCGAACATCCTCACAGACTACGTTTTCACGACTCCCGATCTTCAGATTTTTGGTGTCCAGTCAACCGCTGATGGCAGGGCTGCGGAGCGGAGTGCCCGCATAGGTACGCCGCAGCTGCTGCATATGCTGGAATGATCCGATCTGTTTCTGAAATTGGTAATGCGGTACTTTGAAATTCAGTTCCATTTACAAGTGCATATATAACTATAGTTATAGGCTATAAGTTATAGGGGTTATATCCCAACTTATGGGGGTTTACAACTGTGGTTATTCCAATGTGTAACTTCACCTGCGACCCGAAGTAGGTAGCAAAGGCTTAGTTTAGTACCTGTAACAGGGGGGATTAAATGGGGGTATAGCCATAGCCAGCAAAGATACCCTCTGGTTATTTACGTGCTATGGAGAATCATCATTTTTATGAGGTATATAAATCATCAAAAGACATCTATAAATGGGCCATTTTCCATTATAGCTACGTTAAATAACCAGAGGGTATATGAAACATGTTTTCCAAATCTAGGGATTTCCTCGAATTTTTTGAAAACCATCCTTGGGACATGGAGCACTTTGGAGCAAGCAAGGCTCAAAAGTCTTGATCCCCATGGAATGGTCAAAAAAAAAATGTAGACATATATTTTTGGGTTCCATCGTCACCCCAATGTTCAGCCATAGCCTTTAGAATGCTGTACATCCAGATTTGTTGATTAAATCATTGGTTCCTGAAATTTTCAACCAGTGAAGGTCCCATATTTTGGATGGATAAAACATGATAAAACGATCAAATCCCCCATTTTTGCCAGGGTGGGCTCCCCATCCCATCCAACCCAGCCCTTTGTAACGAGAACGTTGGTTGGCAGGCGACGGTTGCAGCATCGCTTACCGCACGGCCGAAGGTGAACCCCTTTCAGAGGCGCCGGTGACTTGAGCTTGTGGCCCAGGGGCCCCCAAGATTTGTTTGATCTACCCTCTGGTAAACTAACGTAACTATGGAAAATCACCATTTTTTTTTTGGTAAATCCACTATAAATGGCCATTTTCAATAGCTATGTTAGTTTACCAGAGGGTACTGTGGATGGTTGCGAAATCCCAAGCACCAGTTGATAGATGGCTTCTCCCATCAATTGTAGGGTTTCAACATGTTTCAACCATCCGAAATTGGTGGTTTATCGGATTTCGCTGGCCCATCCACAGTAGGGACCTGCCAGGGTAGACCCTTAGCCGGTCTAGTTTTGATACCCCCATTCTTACGCAAGAGTATCCACATCACCGATTCAGAACCAGTTAAGATCCATATTTCTGGTGGATCAAGCAGCGAAATCACCATGTTATCCAATCAACCCGCGCCATCCAACGCCCAGCCCTCTCGCTCCGCTATATCTCGCTAGTCTTTTGTGGCCATCTCTCAGTTGTTAATTGTTTGTAGCTATAGTAACCCATAGTAACCCCCAAGGGAATAGAAAAGTAATTTGCTATTAAATAATGTATTCAGAGTTTGTTTTCCTTTTTTTGGAGCTTGCTATAATTGTTTGGTTGGTCGTTTTCGACGTTTTTGATGTTCAACCCTATTTGGGAGGATGACCCCAACTCAGTGTAATATGTTATGACCATAAAGCCATCTAACTATAGAGATATCATGATATCTACCACAAGCATCCATAAACCATGAAGCCTACTTAATCCGCTTTTGTCGCCATCAACCATTGGATTTTTGGTTGAAATTCTAACAATCAACCACTGTTAACTATGATCCATTGGTTATCGAACCATTCAGTCAATAGCCAGTAGTCAATCCATGATAGTTCTTTGCTATTCCTTAAAAAAATACAGATTGTTTGAATAATTCACCATTCATTAGTACTAGTAGTTAACCATCGTTATAGTCAATTATTATTATTGATTCTTAATTATAGTTAATGATAGTAATTATTTAATTCATTATAGTCAAGTCATTGATAGTTAATGATAGTAATTCATTTAGTTAATGATAGCAATTGTTAATTGCTTGAATAAATCATTATAAACTATTGCTAGCCATTTTGGGTAATTGTTCTAAATGAACTACTATGATAACTCACTAATAAATTCGCGCCGACAATTATTAATTCATGGAAATTGTTAACACTAGGAAAATTATCAACCATTTTTCATGATACCATTAAGATACTATGACTATCAATTAACAATTTTCATCTGGTTGGTGGTTTGGAACATTTTTATTTTTCCATATTGGGAATAATAATCCCAACTGACTAATATTTTTCAGAGCGGTTGAAACCACCAACCAGTCATATTTGGTTGATACTTGTTAATGATAGCAATTCACCATCACCATCCCTTCAAGTCATCCGCGGCAAGCCGCCAGGCTGTGTTGGGTGCTGCAACTTTGCCCTGGGCCTTGGAAGTCACCGCGCGACGAGCCTTTTCCGAAAAGCTGGGTGGAAAGGTAGAAATCCATGGAGAGAACTATGAGAAATGGTAATTTGATATGATTTAACTATGATTTAACTGTGATTTAACTATGATTTAACTATGAACCATGGAGATGTAATGAGATGTAACTACGAACAATGATGAAACATGGTGATTTAACCATGAAACATGGTGCTTTGACCATCATGGTGCTTTGACCATCATGGTGCTTGTGATAGTTGACCAGAAAATCATGAAGATGATTTACCCAACAAAGCAACTTTTTTGTCCGGGAGTATCTTCAACTAAGTCTTCAACTTCTCCGGGATGTACATGAATGCAATGGGATATCCATGGATATAACTGTGGGAATCATTTTGACACCCAGCTATAAATTGGTTGCAATCACGGGGGCGTATACTACTGGCCAACCTGGCTTAAGGGTGAACTCATGCATGGATTCTTGGTGAAGGGGGCGAATATCATGAATAGCCAACTGCATAAAACCTAAGGTAATTTAACATAGCTATGGAACATAGCCGATTTATAGATGATTCGCTTCCTAAATGTGGTGTTCTATCGCTATGTTAAATTGCCAGAGGGTAGGTTTGCTTCTTTTAGTTGGTGCAATAAATGGGAGAACATCCCGTGAGAAGATTTCTTTGCCATTAATGGAGGTTGGTCGATTGTTGCAACTGCTGCCAAACGTTCGAAGTCGACTCTACCGAACAAATAGTGGCAGTCTATACCATAGCCAGATTTCCTGAGGGTTAGGGTGCTACAAAAACAGGGATGTACTGTAACCAGGAAGGTGCTACAAAACGTACAGTTATTTCAAATTTATCAAAGTAAGTAAAGTAAGGTGTGTTCTTGTTTGATCTTGTTCGTGGGTGTTACCCTCTGGTAAACTAGCATAACTATGGACAATCAGCATTATTAATAGGTAAATCAACTATTTCTATGGTCGTGTTCAATAGCTATGTAACAAATTTCCAGAGGGTATATCCATATATTCCATATATTCCATATATTCCATATATTTCATATATTCCATATATTCCATATATTCCATATATCTTATCTCATTTACCCTCTGGTAAGCTAACATTGCTATGGAAAATCACCATCTCCCAATATGGGCAGGTTCAACGACACCGCCAGTCTGAGGACTTCAAGTGGGAGACGTGGTGGATGTCGTTCCTGGGATTCATACGAATTCAAGAGGGATTCAACCAGCAAAACCGCTGGCAGCTGATGGTTAATGACGGTTAATGATGGTTAATGATGGTTAATGATATGTCTGGTTGGTGGTTTGGAACATGACTTTTATTTTTCCAGATATTGGGAATTTCATCATCCCAACTGACTTTCATACTTTTCAGAGGGGTAGGTATACCACCAACCAGATGTATACTGGGGGTTGTACTAGCCAATATATTGGATTAATCATAATCCATATAATTTCTGCACTATGGGACATCCTATTCGCCGGCCAGTTTTTGAAGGGACGACATTTCGGGTCTTGAACACTCCTCACTTGGGGCGACGTATCCAAAATTGCGTTGGAATCTAACATTCAGTATCCAACTGCCAACTGTGGTGCAAAACGGGGATTGACGCATCAATCATCAACAACTAAGACAATATGAGTTGTGATGTGTTGACGTGTCCACTTTTTGCATTGACATTTGGGTATTCTCTCACCCTACAAGAGCGAGGGTCGTGCAGATCTGGATTTGGGCCCCACAGATCTAGACGAGTAAGAATCCTGGTAACCACATCAAGAGGTACCCTCAGGTAATCAAATCTGTCAGGCGGAAAAAATCCCTATGAATGATTATAAATGGAGGTTTTGATGTGAAAATCATACGTAGAACTAAATGGTGAAATGTCCATAGCTATGTTGAATAACTAGTGGAACATTAGCAGAAAACTTCTGACTTCAGTCCACAATGTTTTGTACTGAATCACCGAGTGAGTAAACCGAGTAAGGTCAAATAAATTTTACATAAATGACATGCTCACCCAAAGCATGTTCCCTCATTCTTCAGAGTATCCTTTTAGGAGAACCCAAGAATCCCACTGTTCATGGTCATTGCTAGGATTGCTTAAGAGAGGCGAAGTGAGTAACGACGACGCCAGTGAAGTCAGGGATGGCATGGGACGCGATCCCAGTATTCACTCGGCTCATCTGCCGGATGGCACAAAACCACCAATCAGTAGATTGTTGTTGCTTGATCTTCCCATAATTTTGTTGGCTCATGATATTATCCACCTCTTGCCTCCTTTTTTTTAATGGCGTGAGACCTCTAAATTAAATGCACCAATGCTTTAAATTCAATGGATGGTTAACTTGTTGGATTTTAGGGGCTTTTTTTTCACTACTTAAAGTGTGGTGATGATTGGTTCATGCCTTTACAGTAAATACTATCCTCCGAAAACAATCAGCTTGTGAATCTTATGGAATTCAGGTGCTTCAACCAACTACCAGGTGGCTCCGCAGTGATGTGAACGTTGGTTCATGTTCACATAAAGAATACTATAGTCTATAGTTGTATATCCGTCATATTCCCTTAATCAACCCAAGTTAAGCAAGTTTTCTGTGTCAACTTGGCTATCAATCAGCTCTCACCCCCATTTTTCATCACAATGTTTCTTGCTTAAGTCGGTTAAGTCATCTTTTCAGTCCAATGCTTTTCCAATGGTTTTCCTGGTTTCCCATGGTTTTCCCATGGTTTTCCAATGGTTTCCAACTACCCTCCAGAATTTCTGCAAGGTGGCCACCGGGGAACATGCCCTGGCCGACGATGACACCTTGGACCACGGCGCTTCCTCCTCCAGACGCTGGGCATCGCTGGGCGGCATCGTCGGATCTCCGTGTGTCTATCAAATGGCATGTGCTGAAATAATTTTAATAGCGTATATATATATATATGTATATATATATATACACACAGAAAAGGGTAAATTATAGCGACCTCCTTTGCTGGCTAAATCATTGGCAATTTTGTTAGTCAAATACCCCCATTTACCATCTGGTTATTTTAACAGTTCGCCATGGAAAGATCCACCAATTTTTGATAGGTAAACCCAGGTAAACCATCTATTTCTATGGGCCATCTATACCATTGCGAACTGTTAAATAACCAGAGGGTATATCAAATACTAATAGTACAATATCAGTGTTATAGATTTACATTCATGATCATTAGTGAATTTCAATGATCATTAGTGAATATAGTATCATTAGTTATATATCAAATGGTATATAATCTATTAGTAGCATATTATTATGAGTTGATATCAAGTATGATACTAATAGTAGCATTTGATATGTATAGTATTCATACAGTCTACGATTAGTAGCATATCAAATACCATTAGTTGATATCAAATGCGAATAGAGTACAATATCATGATTATAGATAGCTATGGAAAATTACCATTCTTAATAGGTAAATCAACTGCAAATGTGCCATTTTCAATAGCTATGTTAAATTACCAGAGGGTAAATTTTATTCTCTTTTTTCATCATGGTTTAATATTGGAAGAATATTTTGAGAAGAATGGAGAAGAATGGGTTAATCAAGTGACCATGAAATTTGTACTCTACGGTAATTTATATTTATAACATAGCTATGGCAAATGGACCATTTATGGCAAGCTAAAAATACCGACCCACCGAATTGGTATTGGATCCCAAAATTGCCGCCTTGATATATTTTACCATCTGGTTATGACTAACAGTTCGCCATTTGTCAAGATCCACCATGCTATTAAGTTCGGTAAACCATCTATTTCGACTGGGGCCATGGCTTAACCATGGCTATGTAACAACCAGAGGGTTTGCTCGATTCGTTTGCTCGAGTCGCATCTCCAACTCTTGGAGCGTTTTGACCCAAGTTCAGCTAGCCCCACTTTCTGATCGCCGAGGAAAATGGCGCTTTGAAGTTGCAACAGTCAAAGGCACTGCTCAAGATAAGCTCCTCGCCTGCGGCAGAGATCTAAGAAGCACAACGTCGAGATCTGTGTCTAGAAATGAAATATAAGATGTTTAGGTAGCACAATATCAACACATGGTTTAGTTTAGATATGTTTGTCCAGGCTGTTTCATACCAATGCATTTCTTCCACTTGCCATAGGCGTTTGGTATCAAGGTGCCAGTTCATTTTCCAGGACGTTCACCAGGGCGCAAAGGTTAACTGAGCCGTACACCACATAGCGACACTTCCCCAGAACTGGTACATCATGTCAGGTTGGCATATTAGTGTAACTTGCCCGGATCTTGCGCGCATGAAAATTTTATATCTAGGGGTCAAACTCCGACAGAAGGGATGTAGGCAGTCCCACTTTTCGAAAACCTTGAACATCCATCAACATCCATGAACATCCATCAACCATGATCAACCTCCAAGATACCCTCTGGTAAATAAACAGTTTGACCCTGAAAATCACTAATTTTTCATGGTTTCACTAGTCTTCCAACCCCGTTGTCCCTGCCAGGGTCGAGCTGTTAATTTATGAACAGAGCTATGGAAAATCGAACTCAATGGGCCTTAGCGGCTACAGCATGCTACAGCTACTATCGGTGGGTGAGAACCAGTAGATATAAGTTGGTTTAAAAGCCCATGAAGTCATATAACATCATATAACTATAGATAGCTATAGTTATATACAGTTATGCTATTCATATCTATTCAAATAACTATAGATAATTATAGTTATGCTATCCACAAGCAGTAGATATTTGAGTTTTTTTTTTAAAGGCGTTCGGGTGTCCCACCTTATTTTCCCACAGGGGTTGATGATATAGTTGTCGCTTGTCACATAATCATCTATCAAAAATCATGATCATCCTATTATTAAATCCCATTAAAATCCAATGAAATCCCATCAAATCATCATTGAAATCCGCTATTAAAACACAACACAAACACCACAGCATCACCATAAAATCACCATACAATCACTATAACAACCCACCAAATCCCATTAGAATCGCCATTTTTCCCCAGAGCTAAAATTTCGCTCGAGGTTCCGCCTTACCGTGGAGGAGCGAATCGAAGTGGCACAGCAGCTGCGTGTCTTGACGAATGGTGACCATGGGAAAGGAGTGGTGAGCGGGGAACCAGTAGAACCTATATTTACCAAGGAAAAATGTGGTTCAACTATGTTTAACTCAGGAAAACTCTGATTTGCTATAGATACCTATGTGATAGGTATTTTATGTATAGATATTGCTTTGTAGATAGAGATGGTATCCAGATGCAACCAGCAACAAAAACGGGTGGATTTTGTCCATGCGTGGGGAGGGAACCAGCAAAGAAATCATACCCTCTGGTAAACATACAAAAAGCTATTGAACATTGGCATTTAGTTCGTGGATTTTCCCATTAACAATGGTGATTTTCCATAGTGATGTTAGTTTACCAGAGGGTAAATTTCATGGATTTAAGCCACCAAAAAGGTAGTTTATCTGATGAAAATTGGGGAGAACCATGACACATGTGTATATTTACCAGTAAAAATATTATCTGGTTGGTGGTTTGGAACATGACTTTTATTTTCCATATATTGTGAATAATAATCCCAACTGACGAACTCATATTTTTCAGAGGGGTAGGTAGGTATACCACCAACCAGTTATCCATCAAAAAGGGTGGGTTCACGATCAAAAATTGGTTTTTGAACATTTGGATTTTATCGCGAAGCTTTGGATTGAATCAACAAACCTGGGTTTTTGTCCATGAAAATTGGGGTGGTCCTCAGTGATTTCTTTTTTTGACTTGGCCAGCAAAAATTGGACAGTTATCCGATGAAAACTGGGAAAGTAACAAGCAAAAAAAATGGTGGCAAGGTTCAAATGTGACGCGAGAACCATCGGTTTGGCACATGTGGAGATGGATCATTTGACCCATCAGGGCGCACTGAAACGGATGTTCAGGCGCACTAAAGATGTGGATTTGCTCGAACATGTGGTACCTCAACATAATCCTTTTGATAGGTAGAATTACGAGAAACAGGAGGATTCGGGGTTGCCTAATGTTCAGACACATTTAGCGAATGACGTGGGAATATCACGTTTCTTTTTTGCCGGTTAACATACATTCATTAGCCATTTGGGGCTGAAACCAAGCTGTCAGCATTTTAATCCACTGCCGGAGCCAAAAAAATAACCCAGCCGATGGTATCTGGAATCCCAAAGGAGAACTTTTCAAAGAATTGATTTAAACATAAACTGTGTACAGGATGGGGCCCCCTTCAGATAGCGTTCAGTTGGTTTATAAGTGGCTGAATTCAATGGTTTATGGTAGATATAACGAACTAGTTCATGGGGATTATTTCATGGTTTATAAACCAACGTTCACATCACTGGGGGGCCCCATCCTGTAGGATGACAGGGTTGCTCCAATCTGCGACCTTGCGGCCATGTTCTGCAGAGAGCTGGCATCAAGTTGCTGCAGGACATTGGGGTGTTCGTAGTGTGCGAAAGTACCATCTTTCGTTCCTCATGACGATTCTGGATCCGATCCCTGTGATGCATTCTTGGAATCCGTTTTTTGCCTGGTTGCAAGCCGGCTTATTCTTGCTACCAAAAGGAAACCCTTGCAAAACGTGATTGTATATGTATATTATACGTTACTTTACGTGACCTTTTGTTATCCTACACTACATTACATTACATAAACACATTCATGATATAGAGATAACATATGTTAAAAGTGTGTAAACAGTAGTTTCCATACATGAACCGCATGATTTGCCATTCCAAACCTCTTTTCAGCATGTCCTTGACTTTAGAATCTCCACTATGTAATTTAATTGAGATATAATATGCACACGAGTGGTCATATTCATACATATGTGTTTGTATCCTAACAATCTTAATTTGATCCTCTTTTGTCTATGTTCATGTTACATTGTTCCTTGCAAGCACTCCGTTCCTGTCGCAGCGAGTCCGACTAGCACTTCACGGTCCAAGGTGAGAGGGGCAACGCGATGTTGAAACAAGGACTCGCTTCGGGTGCTATGGTGGATTATGAAAGAACCATTGGGATTTGTCTTTGAAAAGAGGATACCAATATATCCAACAAGATTGATGGTTTATGATTTGTGTTTCCTAATATCTTTCCCTATGAAATGGTCATTGTTGGGATATCCCGTTCGATCTCATGAGGATTTCACAGCATCCAAGTGGTACATGATGGCAACCAAAGAAGACAGAGGAAAGTCACCATAGTTTTGTAATATGGCTAGTTAGTAATCCATAGTTTGTAAACGTTTGTAATATATAGCTAGTATCCACAAGAATCCATAGTTTTGTAATATAGCTAGTATCCATAGTTGCTGTTTATCCATAGTCTGTAATATAGCTAGTAAGCACCATAGTTTGTAGAAGCCAGGTTGTAAAAAAATCCAGCAATGATGTCTACAGCCAGTGCTGATCCATTGCGAAGCGCATGAGGCGATATCATCGATATCCAGAGGCTATATCCCGATCCGAAGAAAAATGGAGCTACTGTACCATAGCAGGCCATATTTTGTGGAGATATTCCCTATAGATCAATGGTGAATCCCCATGTCTTGAGGGCCACTTTGCGGCGGTCCAAAAATGAGACATACCTCAACCGTGGGTTTTCTTTGCATCCTTTTGGGGACATATTGGGTATATCTCATGTTCGCAGGCGCTAATATTATGCAACATCATCCGATATCCATGTTATTCGGAATGGGTCTCAGAAACCACTCCAAAACAGGCTGACATTTATTCATGTGAGCACATCCAGATGCCGTTCACATTCTTACCCATAGGATCCATGTATGCAATATATGGTAACATTTACCATCAATATACCCCCAATGTTAGCATATATACCATACATGGATCCTCTGGGTTATAGTATCTAAACAAAATTGCAAGATTCTGCATAGCTGCTGGAATTCATTGCGCCGGCATGATTTAACTGGGCCTTTGGCGAGACTCCTGCGACTGTTAAAATCTATATCCCATATAGATATACAGTCAATGGATGTCAACCATATCACGCATATTGGCATATTGATGTAAATCCATATCTTTATGTCCCATAGTCCCATGTCATCCAGGAAGCGTTCG
>Ga0126342_10010577_pt1 | contig 16511 bp, 23 predicted proteins | sample Cyp1metagenome_FD_92528 | JGI IMG/M metagenome (GOLD analysis project Ga0126342, IMG submission 92528) | Coral microbial communities from Lord Howe Island, Old Settlement Bay, Australia - Cyphastrea 1 metagenome | ecosystem: Host-associated > Invertebrates > Cnidaria > Coral ... | reverse complement strand
TTTGATTTGAGCCCTATTGGGGTCTGGAAATAAGGATGCTGGGGCGTCCGGGGCGGTAGTCTTCTGGCAGTTTCCCGGGAACCCCCAGAGGGGGGGACAACTTTTCCACTAACATGTCCATTATGGATTTTCAACTAACATGTCTCAAGTATAGGGCACTTATCATAGCCTATGTTCACAGCAGCTAACGTAGCCAAAAAAACTTTTTTTCCGCAAAAAAAGTGGATACGTTTGTTCCTTTCTTTCTTTCTTTCTTTCTTTCTTTCTTGCTTTCTTTCTTTCTTTCTTTCTTTCTTTCGTTCTTTCTTTCTTTCTTTCTTTCTTTCTTTCTTTCTTTCTTTCTCTATCTCTATCTCTGTCTCTGTCTCTGTCTCTGTCTCTGTCTCTATCTCTATCTCTATCTCTATCTATCTATATGCATGGATGTATGGATGGATGGATGGATGGATGGATGGATGTTCATATATTATATCTATATGTACATACACATATGTCTGTGTCATATGTATGCAAAAGGTATGCTATGCTACATATAGTTTGTTTGTGTGTATATGCATACATATTATATGTATATATATACATATATATATATATATGTTTATACATAAATACATACATCACATGACGTGCAGTCTGGATGTTTGATTTCAACATTATACATTGTATCTTCAAAAAACATCCAGCATGTAAAATAAAGTAAAAACAGATATATATATATATATATATATACACATATACACAGAGTGTTGTTTATGTGTCTGTATATACATATACATATGTGTATTCGTCAAGTGCCCAAGTATTGTGGTCATGTAAAACAAAATATTGATGTGACACATAATGATATTACATATATATATCTATATGTACTATGTGTATATATATACACATTAATAATGATTGCAAGTCTTGCTGTCAGTAGGAATTCGTGTACCATTTAACCTCACTATGCGGGATAGTATCTCCACCATCCATTCAGGAGATGAACCATATGTCTAGTCTGCGAGATTTAAGCGACTTTTTTTGGGTAATGGAAAAAAAAAAAAAACATGGGATTTTTCTAGTGGGTATATCATCGCCAATCTGGTACATGGGTAACATGCTCATCCATCCCATGAAACATGTTGGGTGAGTCTCTGACCATCTTCAATCGACACCGAGCTGAAGTGCCACCGGGCTGCCCAGTATACCACGAAGGGAAAGACGATGTTGTCCTCAGCACATCGCTGCTTCATAGGGAAGTTGGGTCCATTTTTATCATTAGCAAGGAGGATCATACATGATCTCTCAGAACTCTTATCTTCAAGGTGCAAGATGTGAAAATGGTGGGAAAAAGATGAGGCTACTGTGTACTGTCCAATGGAATCATCATCCCCACCTCACCACTTTTTTACCCATGGGTTCTTGGGTGTCTTCCCCTCAGCACAATTCGACAAAGAGCTGCTGCTACCCATTCCAAAAAAAAAGTGTGACAAAATCCAAAATCACTGAAATTTAGGAATCTATTACAGTATCAGTATTACCGATATTGGGTATGTGGTCAAAGTGCAGTTTCCCGGATTCCCCAAACATCCTCCTGCCACAACCCTGAGCGATCCCATTTGCAGACTTTTTGAAAGTACTTGCTATGAGCAACCACCAAAATGTAGGAAATACAACCAACAATCAATAATGAAGAATCATATAAGATTATTTCAGCCTCACAGTCACAGTGCAACCATGCAGCCCAGAGCAGTGACCAAAGGCCACATGAAGCTGAAATGACCTGATAAAGTCACCAACGCTTGCCGCTAGAATATTCATTCCGCTAGAATGACCCATTTAGGAGTATATGCCGCACTTTAAGATTTCAGACACACTCATGTCATTCTTTTCCCTGCGTTCTGGCCACGACTGGTCATATTTTGGTGTCTTTAGGGCCCATCTCGATGGCAATCGAAGATTCTACAGTATCTATAGCAAGCTCCAAGAAAATGGAATGAGTATTTGACCTCTTGAGGGGTTACCAGGTTACACAAAAATGGGGAATTGTCCTTTGCCGTCAGATGAGAAAGCTGGTTGTTTCAAAGCCAGGTTTATGAGGAATGCATGCTGTCATGACTTCCGAGCGGTTGATCCATTGATGCCTCTGCAATCGAACCATACCTCCCCACAATCTCTCCCGTGGGGCCAAGGTGCTACAACTCGACAGTGCCTTAGAAGTGAGTCTATGCACCATCATGATTTAATGACGTCCCAGGTGGATAGCTGGTGGGAGAACCTGATCAGTACATCGCCAACCCCAGTTGTCCATTCTGTTCCACCTTCAATGGGCTCTGCTCCTAGTTCTTTTCGTGGGGGCGCTAGAATACCTTAATCACCACCACCATCTACCAGTTCAACACAGTGATTGTGAGCAACTTAGGATCAGGACCCTCATGGCCCGTCATGGTACCTATGAGGGGTCAAAACTGGATGCTGAACACACAAAAATATGGCAGTCTATGAAGGTCCTTCAAGTGTTGACCCAGACCCAGAAATTGAAACCTAGACCTAGCGCTGCTGTTGGGAATAGCCTCATTTCAAACAAGAGATTGAGTAACTCACTCAACTACCCATCCAGTCAGTTTCCTCAAAATATCTTTGGGGTTGTTAATTTCTCCAACAAAAAACTCCAAGGCACTGATAGTAGGCCAATGAAATCGGCCGAAAAATGAGAGAGGAAAGGTGAGTCACCTGATCCAACGCGTCCTCAGCGGCGGACGAAGGGTCATTTCCATCGTCAATTCCGGGCATACTTCAAGTCCCAAAAAAACTAGAAAGTGTAGAATGTAGAAACATGTAGAAACTACTGTTGAGTTGAAATTGTTGCGAGTTAATACCCCAGATTTTGTGAAGATCTCCATTTCGCAAAATCCGAAATCCCGTTTGGCGATGGGTGAAGTGTGGTCCGTCGCTGGGACCCTGACTGCGCAAATGGAGGAGATGATGGTAAGCACCTTGGGACTGAAGGTGAAGCAGCCCGCAGTCACCGAAATAGCTGGGCCGAAATAGCTGGGATTGATTGATGTTCATCCCCTAAATATGACAGTATAGGTTTTGGCTCATCTCCATTCAAGGGGAAGAAATCAAGGACATAATGAATTTTACCATCCAAAAAAAAAGATTGGGGAACCACTTCTGGGAGTTGTTCCCCAGTGGATTCAGATGGTGGATCCACCAACCTCGACCAATCTGGGCTGCCGCACGCGTTCATGGTACCCCCCATTTCTGCCCCATGGCCAGGTGGCAAGCCTCCATGAGCATGCTCGCTCAATACCACCTGTCATCCAGGTCACCAGTATCTTCATCTTGTGCCTTATGCCACCAGCACATCCAACTCCTCCTCTGCGGCCCCCAGCTTGGTGCCCGCTTCTACAGGTTGAGAGCTGGAAGCCCTGGGTGGGGCGAAGGCATTGAACTCCCCCAGGGCCTTGAAGAGCTGTGGCTCCAGGAACGCCACCAGGCTCAGCAGTGAGGCCTGGAAACACCAGAAGGAGCCCCACTCGGGGCCCAGGAACAGGATCAGCAGCTGAGCATTGAGCCCGACCGCGGCCAACAAGGGCAAGACATACGAAGGCCGCGAGGTTAAGAAGCCCCCAAAGCTGGCAGCCATATAGAGAAGTAGGTTCCCAGCAGATAGAAATCTTCCAAAAACACCGCCCTGCCAACCTGGTAGGAGGTCGTACTGCATGTTCAACACAGGCCAAATCTGGTGTCTCCATGGTCCCAAGTAAGTACAATGACTAGTCCTCCAGCCCATTTGCCCCAGCAGTTCCACCAAAACACCCGCAGATCCACAGAGACATGCCATGCATAGAAAGCTCCATGCCATCAGCCGGTACTCAGGGCGCACGTCTCCCAGCATCAAGGGTTGCAGTGAGATCCAGGGTGGCACCCCACACACCACGTATGTCACCCAGCTGGACACCTGGCGGTTGGTGGCGTCACACTGCGTGGCGGAACTGCCCAGGTGTTGCCATAGAATCACCTCAGCAGTGTTTATTGCTGCCTTATTGCTTCATAGATAGTTAAGTGAGTTTGGAACCACGTACTCATTGATGGTGAAAATTGAAGGGTTGGAAAGGACAAGAACACCACCTGTCATAGCAAAGCGAGAAATCATCATCATCATCATCATCATCACCACCATCACCACCATCACCATCATCATGAAGGAGTTCTAGCCGCCAAATCACTTGCAGCCACTCTTGGATCAACAGGGGCAAGATCAGTAATGCGTTTGGACGATCGTAGAGCCGGCCGCGGCACAACAAGCCCAGGAAAAAGATGCTTTCCGCAGAAGCTGCTGCAACAGTTATCTCCACAGACCAGCACATGACATGCTGTGCAGATAGCCAGGTGCCATGGCAAAGCTTGGTCCTTCGAACCGAACCAATAGCAGTCTTACTACTGGAATACTTGAATCATAGCAGTTTATCATCTAATGATATTTAACTAGATGATAAACAGTGCCATGGTATGATAAACAGTATATGATTAGATGATAACAGTGATAACATTTACATCTAATGATAGCAATATTCCATCATGTAACAGTGCCATGCAGGGCCATGTCCTCGTGGTGTCAAAACAATCCCAGCCACACCACTGAGCCGGTGAGCCAGGTGAGCCTGCTGGTGAGCCTGGTGAGCCCAGGACATGTGCTGCCGTGCTGGACATGAACACATCTTAACATGAACATGTTTGGTGTTGCAAAAGATATAAGATGTATTTGATATACATGAACATGAACATACATGAACCAATATCCAGAAAGTATATCATGAATTGTTTGATCGCAACTGCCAATCCAGTCTGCATTTGTGTCTACTTGTTGCTCTGTGTGGAGTGCAAACCGCCTATCAGGTGAGCTCCCCCTAATTCCTAGGCGTCACAGTTCCTGAAATTCCATCCGTTCTACCCATTGGTTTTTGTCCAAAATAAATCCTTTCCGGTAGATGTGTTCGCTTTTTAAGGGTTCCCCAGCCTGAGATACACCTTTGCAATTGACGGGCTCGGGTACTGAGAATTCGATAGTTCCCATTTCAAAGGCTGCCACCCCCCCATGTACAGTAGATCAACTCCAATGAGTGGATCACCCCCCAGGTGCACCCCTTTTTGGGCTGGAAGAAAGATCAGGTCGCTCCCACACTGAGATTCCCAATTGGATCTCATGTCCAACATCAGCCACCAAGGACCTAGAATTCTGTTTCCGTTGTGGACAACCTGAATGCCGCTGCACGTGGTGAGCATGCACCAGGCTGCACCTGCATGTGACTCTGCGTGCCATGCTGCATTGTTCGCCAGAGGCTGCCACAGTGCGAGATGAACTCATCCAGGTAAAACAAATCTTGCTGTTGCACTTTGACAAGTATCCTGTGGCTTACTTTGACCAAGAGATTAACTGCCACAACTTCCAGAGCTTCTTCTATTGCACAGAAAATCCCAGTTCCGGCTGAAGCTGCAAAGGCTACAAGCACCACAGACCGACCTCTCCTGTTTAGACGGATGAAATCCCCAAGTTTTGTGTCTGAAATCCCCAGCGCTACTCAGATCCCCGTACAAAAATTACCCTTTTTGTCAAAAGATCTACCTACTTGTTCCTCTTAAAGTCTCCCAAGTACCTCCCATACTTTTTTCTGCCCGTCAAATATGATAGTTCCCTTCCAGTTATCAGTAGGGTTTTGACTCCACTTAAATCCTACACAACCCCAGTTCTGGGTGATTACAACCCCATCAAAATATAGGGACGATCTGTACACCCCTCTTCGGGGTTGGGTATACGGTATACAGCTGTTAAGGGTCATGAAGGAGCAACTGGAGGCTTCAGAGAAGCACCATCAAAATGGGCCCATCATTCTGTGATACATATATATATATATATACATATTATATATAATTATATATTATATATATTATATATAATTATATGTATATATGACACCTATATAATTATATGAATATATGACACCACTCGCACCTTTCACTGTTTTGTATATATATATACTATATCCCATTCCAAGCACCATTGTAACCCCTATTTCTATCCCCTTTTGTCCCCCAAGAAACCCGTCCTTCACGTTGCGACCTGCGCCAGCGCCGCGGCGAAGCGCTCCATGGAGCGCCGTCGCAGGTCCGCAGCGCTGCGGCGCATCTGCGCGCTGCGCTGCCGCAGGTCCTCCTGCTGGAGCCACTCCAAGAGCTGCAACGAGGAGGAGAAAATCATCCTTGAGATATCTGGGGCTAATGGGAATTGATGGGAAATTGATGGGAAATTGATTGTGGGCACTTTTTATGGGATCTTGATGGTTTTTGCACAATATGCCAGAGAAATTGAGAGATAATGGAAATTCATGGGATACGCGGAAGGGAAAATAGGGATTTACTGGGATATAATGGGGACATATTGAAATTTGAATGGGGGGATTGATGGGATCTGTAACCAACCGTATCCAATTTGGATGTGTCTGACAAGGAGGATGAACCAGTGGATGGGTGGACCTGATTTTCAGATAAACCATGGATAAACCCACCTTTTCTGGTGGAGTCTCAAGTCAGCAAAAACTTGAATTTAGAAGGGATTAAATCACCAAATAGCCTCTGGTAATTTAACATAGCTATTGAAAATGACCATTTATAGTGGATTTTCCCATTAAAAATGGTGATTTTCAATAGCTATGTTAAATCACCAAATATCATGAGTGGATTGGTTCAAGGGACACTCTTGAAACCCAATGGGTTTTTCCGGAAATTTGCTTGGGATGATTGGAAGATGACCTCAAAAATGATCACCCATCCCACTCAAACATTGAAAGAGGCCGATCCCACCAATATTTTTCTGGGTATAGGTGTGGAGTGTAGATATGATCCTGACAGGTGAAGATTAGATTAGGAAACAAAAGGAAGCGGATGCGGCGATTCATTTCATCAACTGCAATCGTGTGTGGTGTAGATATGTAAGTGGTGCCATTTCGGTGCCATCTTCGCCGGAATTTTGTCAGCAAAGCTCGAGGGATGAATCCCAACAGCCATCAGCATCCCACGCAGAATTGGGCAAAAAAAAAGTTAGATTAATGCAATATATATATATGCAATATCCCCAGTTATGGGTTATATCTGGACCACCACTTACCAACCTAGAAATCCAAACCAAGAGGAAATGGAGCAACAATACTTGGGACACAATACGCATGACCGTCAGTTTTTTGTATGCAATCCAGCGCAAGGGATGTGGAACAGTTCACCAGTACAATCAAGATTGTTGCTTCACCCCACTAGAGACACAATTAGAGGTCGTGGACAAAGCCAGCAAACTTTTAAGCAACGTTTGATTTGTATTGATTTGTTATCTTTAAATTGACTATCAAGCAAAGACATGGTGGTCGTCATGAAGACGAGGATTATGATGTTGATATTTATGACGACGAGGAGGATGGTGATGCTGATGCTGATGCTGATGCTGCTGCTGCTGCTGCTGATGATGATGATGATGATGATGGTGATGGTGATGGTGATGGTGATGGTGATGGTGATTATGGTGATTATGGTGATTGTGGTGATTGTGCTGGCGATGAACCAACATTCCACTGGACCGACAAGAGCATCGTTCTTGCATCAGATCATCCCAGACTTTCTATTGTCCCATTCTGGAGCCCACCAGCTCACCACAAAATCCCGGAGCTTCAGCTAAGCATCACATGTGGAAACTGGTAGCAGTCAGCAAATGGTGCCCAGAGTTGCAGCTTCTGCACACAATGTCCTAATGGTTGAGCCCATAATCCACATATTCATCTCTTGGGGATCATCGTCCCATGTTTCAAGTAAAGAAAACAAGCAGTTCTATTTACATCCACATGTCATGGAAGTTCAATCCGAATTCAATCCCCATGATTGTTGCTCAAATCTTTTCTTTCACCACCCAGTGTCTTCTCAGATCAAACGGTTCCAAGTCTTCAAACTGCCCAGTTCCACTGAACACCTGCCGTGCACTTGTATCGAAGTAGTGCATCTTCTTCACCGAGCTCTCTTCAAAACACAGCAGCATGGCTAGGACCTCCACGTCAGGCACAAAGATCGGCATCCCTGCTGCATAGAGATCCCAGAAGGCGATCTTCGTGAGATCCTCGGGGACGAAGAGGACAGCATCGTGCTGACTCACTCGCGACCAGCTCATCGCTCCTGTCATGCGCAAAATGTCCAGGGCCGCACTGCGATGGAACAAGAGTTGGAGCCAAACCCAGAAGGTACTCCCAGCGATGGTGTTCCAAAGCACATCCCCACGCCATTGTAGCAGGGTCCGGCGGTAGGATGCCATGTCAAGAGTGCTGTTTGGATCATAAACCACTGTGGGATGCGGGAGAGGTGTGATCACAGGTAGTCTAAAGCCAGTCATCCAAGCAAGGTGCAATGCACAAACCCCTGAAGTCGCCACTGAATATGTTTTTGGATGTTCAGAGCTTAGCAACAGTTCTTCTGAGATGTCTGCTGCCAGTTCGGTCAGAGGGTAGAGGCCTATGACATGCAAAATGGGAACTTCCTGAGACAGCTGGCGCAAAAGCCGGCTCAAACCCACGTCTATAACGATTACAAGGTCATAGCCCGGAATGCGATCTGCCAGCATGCCCCGTGTGATGCGTTCCTTGTCCACATACCAAATTCCATTCGCGAGATCAGAGTTGGGATCGCTATCAAGTTCTTTACATATAGGTTCACGGTAGCCGCACCCAGCATAGTGCAATTCCAGTGGTGTTATGAGCTCTTGTAGCATCTCACCAGTTTGTGTTAGCTGTGAGGAATGGCTACCCACTATGGCAACTCGCGGTTTCACTTCTTGCCATCTGGCACGCATCGAGTTTTCCGGCGGATCCAAAGCAAGAACAGCAGTATAGTCCATGGGAAAATCGCCTGGCCTAGGTATTTTGCACATGGGGACATGGGGACCACAGATTTTGGTCATGGTTGGCAGGCACTTAAAATCTTTGCAACATGGGTGTATCTGAAAATTGTGCACCTCAAAATTCCATCGTTCATTACCCGTGAAATTGACATTTTGAGTGCATTCCCCCATTTTCAGGCGCAGCCATATGGGGTACCCTACCTTCACCCATACGCCCAGCACGTCTGTTGTCTACGGCAACAGTTTCAGGAGCGGATAAAACAATTCACTGGGTTGGAAAACCTGCAGAAAACTGGGATAGTTCTGTTATCAGATATACAGTGCCACCATCATAGGATACTTCCCGCAATTTCTCTCTGAAAAACGAAGTCTGAAAAATTAAAAAATAGTTGACTTGGGGCCGCATCCCAATGAGTAAGCTACTAAATAGCCACATTTAAAAAAACAACGCTATGGGCTACAAACCACTAAGGTCGCGCTCAGCCACAAAGGTCGCGGATTACCCTGGAGGCCCATCTGCGTTCCTGTCCATAGTGGCCAGCCACTGTCTCGGCCCATCCAGCTCACAAACTCCACCTAAAATGGGCATCCAATGGGGTGTGGAATCACCAAAAAACAGGTGAGTTTGGAAAAATTCTAATAAATGCTTGAGGTAGACATTTACCACACAAGATATTATTGGTGATATTATTTATTGGGAAACTAATCGTAATACTGAAATATATAAGGGGATATCCGCCCATCACATCAGATGTGCAGCAGTAAGAAGCAAAGTAGCAATGAAAGGAGAAACAGGGAAAGAGAAAAGAAGAAAACGTAAAGGAGAGCACGAAAACAATATTCTGCTGCTAATCAAAAAGAACCAGAACAAATCGAGGGGCATGGGGTTTGGACCGACAAAACTGTCTTTTTGGCAATTGACAGTTCTCTAACAGCTCCAGAGCGACGTTAGAGGACGCGCTTACACCTTGGGAAAGGATACGAGATCTAGAAATGCAGTAACTGGAGTCAGTAGTACGAAAATTAGTCACTTAGTCACTGACACACTGGGAAAATGTGGGTTTGTCCGCTGTTGCTAAAATAACCACTGGACACACTGGACAACTTTTCAAGCAGGAATTATCCTGGGACTGGCCTAGGTACAGTACACGGCCCATTTCAACATCAGCCTACCATGAGGATCATCTACAACCATCATACCCTCAACTACTGCAGGGGTAGGGTAGATACTCCAATTTAGACCTCAAAAACCTAGGTCTAAAATCATCTTTCATTAGGTTTACCGTACCAAAATGCTGATGATCCAGACCCTCCCTTGGGTACAAAATTTGAGGGTCTAACGTGATCTAAAAGTCATGTAATCTTTGGGACAAGCTCGTGAAAGACCATAGTAGACCCCAACACAAAAACGTTTCCAGAAAGATTTTAGACCCCTACTTTTCGTATAAAACCTCTTATATTTTGTGAACCATTTCAGACCCCTCTTTAGGTCGGTTTATTATCATAGGCAATGATTCTATATAGACCCCATGTCCCGGAGTACCCTTAGGATAAGATTTCAGACCCTTTAGTAACTTTAGTAGTTGAGGGATGTTGAGGGTATCAACCATCAGGAGGTGATGTGAATTCTGCAACTCAAATTGCTGGTTTCTGGTGCCCGAGCATCCCATATCCGATATTTCTTGACATCCCCATGGTCCCCAATGTCCACTCCCACCTGAGAAATGACCTCACTGTGGCTCCATTCCCCGGTTTCCCTCTGGAGTACCAAGAAGGCAGCCATCTCACCAAAGAAACAAAGCTCATCCGGCAAGTCGGGCTGGGTGCCACTGAGATATTTCAACACCATGGAGAAGTGCTCACGCAGTTTGCCACGGCTGGAGTTCCTCCAGGTCGATTCCAAAAGATCCAACTGCATTCTGTTCCACATGAATATCATGAATGATGTTGGCAGAAAATTTGCAAGTGGACCGAGCTTGGAACACACATCAATGTACCCTCTGGTAAACTAACATAACTATGGAAAATCACCATGTTCAATGGGTAAATCCACTATAAATGGCCATTGACAATAGCTACGAGAAATTACCAGAGGGTAACTTTCAGCATCTTTCAGTAACTTCAGGAACCTCCAAGCCCCCAAGCCTCGTCAGAAACCTGGCGTCTTTCGCCAAGCGTTCCCGCCGTTTCGGCACCAAGAAGTCCTTCACGTAGAGCCCAAAGAGCTTCCGAAAGCGGCGCCAGGACAGACTGGCGACCCTCAAACGATCACATGACCTTGGCGCGGCTACCACCCATAGCCCTTTCAGAAAGCCACCCAAAACAATTCAAAAAAGTGGTTGAAAATAAAAACATTGAAGAAAATCATTGAGAAGCCATCTAAGAGACTTTCCCTATTGAAAAAACATGGGTGAACAAGACCAACTTTTGCACCTCCAAAACCTCTGAAACCTCTGCAGCTGAAAAGCATCTCAGGTGGCACCCGCCAATCGCGTTCCAGAAAGCTGTCCGTTCCTGCCACCGGTCCAGACAGCGCCATGGCAACCTGGCCCTGGCTACAAAAATCATGTGATGAAACTGGGGAATACAAGAGCTTGCAGCAGCTTGCAGCAGCTTGCAGGGGAAGTCTCCAAGTTGGTCCAAGTCTATGTGGCACTTTCAGTGTTGAATCTTAATTTTTTCCTGAAGCAAATAGTAGGATTGGGTCCACACAACAGATACCAAAGCAGAACAAAACCTTGGTGCCAATTTGAACATCTCAATAATGCAGCATAGACACCACCGGCACATGTTCTTGAGCCACAGCCACACTAGACAATTCCTACTGTGTGAGTGGTGAGTACTGGCTCAACTTCACCCTGAAAAAAAGCTGAGATTTTGGCAAAGGGAACCCAGCGACAACCCAGCGACTAAGCATTTGCACTTCAAGGATCATCCGATGATCATCCCATCCCACCCCAAGGACTGCATCTTTCTCTCCGCAGCACTGAGGTCGACGTGACCGTCACTAGTAGTCATCCCACATGACGTCACACTCCTGCAACGCAACGATAGCAACGACAGCAACGCATCTCCGCCACGGTTTTTCGCGTTTCCGTCCTTCAGGCACTGCTCAATGGATCTGACGAAAGCCTCGTCATCCTGCAAAGTCAATGGGCTTTCCAACTTGGATGTTCCGCCCCCGACTGGGTGGGGCACGGCACCTCCAAGGCCGTAGAGACTTCGCTCTGATCGTCGTCACCTGCCAGGTGGATCCAAGAATCCTGCTGGTTCCTGCTGGAAATTGCCGATTTTTGTGGGTTCCAGACTTAGATTTGAGAGATTTTGATAGATATATTTAGTATCGTTTTGCCGGCTGAGAAAAATCAGTGTCACCAAACATCATCGCTCCACACCTGCAGCTCGAGTACCCTGCACGCGCCGGGTGCAGTGGGGCCCTGGGGAAAATTTGACAATATTAATGAAAGGAACAACGCTCCTAGCTTGACAACGGGTCACAACTACAGCTCTCACGTGCCGACATAACAGTGGGCCGAAGTATTTTTCTGCCATTTGAATGCAAACAAGGATAGTGCCATTAGAGCAGTGGTTCTATGATCTGTATGTTTGACATCAGGGCTTTAAATGCATCAAACCCAGAGTCTGAGGGCCTAATATTCTAGAACCCCGAATCCATGATCCAGAGATGGGTTCTGATCCAACTTCTCACTTGTTTATTTCACCCCGTGTAAGTGGTTTATCAGATATAAGACCCAGTCGAATTGCATGGGTATCATAAGTTATATATATATATATTTCGCGTGCATGCAGAGACATTTATGTAATTGTGTTTACATATGCATACACATTATAATATATATATATATATACATACATATATATATATATATACATATATATATACATATATATATATACATACATACAGTTGAGTTGTGTGTATATATATATGTAGACTGTAGAACTCATGAGCCCAGTTCTAAGCAGAATCGGGCAGTGCCCCTCGTTACGCATTGCACCTTCGCCACCGCCGCCGCCGCAGCCACTGCAGCCGCGGACACTTGGGCGCCCCCTTCGGCCTGGGATCATCGTCACCATCATCATACCCATAGACTGGTTTTAATGGAAGAACCATAGGAAAACTATAGGAAAATGGAGGTTTACCCTCTGGTAAACTAAGATAGCTATGGAAAGATCCACCCATTTTTAATAGGTAAATCAACTATTTCTATGGGCCATTTTCAATAGCTATTTTGACATAACCAGAGGGTAAATAAGATCATTCTGCTGTTCTTTGTTCGTCAAAACAAGGACATTCGCCCAATGCTGAAACTCCCAGAGTTTCCAGCTGCTCGAGATCTTTCCAGAAAGGACTTGGGACCTGGCGCCAGACGTCTCGAGAGCAGCATGGCTTCCTGATTCTTTACATTTCACCATCCAAAAAGATCCCAAAAGTATAAAGACCATTGCAATTGAAAATGGACCATTGATGATTTTCCCATTGAAAAAGTAACACCTCGATTATAATGGATTTTTACTTTACAAAATATACAAGAGTCATGATGATGGCTTAAATGCATTGATTTAATGAAAAGAAAAACCTGGACCTAAGGGGGAGGGGGTGGGGAGGGGTAGGATTTCTTTTAGTTGTCCCAACCCTGCATTTCGGCCACCGCTTTTAATCTGAAACCTTAATCCAAAGCCACGCCAAACATGTGCCTGCAGAAGCCTATCACTTCTAGAGTGTGGTGAGTCCCGGCTACTTTTCAATAATGTCCTCTCTTCTCCCCTCCAAACCTTCCCAAACAGCACAACTGACTGCCTTGCTTAAAACCAGTGGTTTTAAGCGATGTGCTGCCCGTCCATTAAAATTGTGGTTTTTGGAGGTTTGGGGAGGTTTGGAGCCTCAGTTCTGAGTGGTTCCGGAGAGGAGACGACTCGGGAGAGGAAAAGGAGAGGTAGAAAATCAGTGAAAATCAACAGGTTGGACCAACCTATGAAGAAAAAGAAATCCAAAAAGCAATTGCAAAATGAGTCCCCCCCTTCCGATTTCAAAATCAGGGCTAGGGGGATTGAAAAGTTTATCATGTAACTCCCGGGGTTGAAGCTCCAATGGATGGGTGTAGTAATTTTCCGATGGGCATACGGCATACTCTTGGAAACCTCATCATCCAACAACCCATGGGTAGGCCTTCGATGGCCTTCGGGTTCCAAACACAACTTGGAAGGTTTAAGATTCTTAAGACACAACAGTCTGGCGAGGTCGGCAGACATGGTCAAAAAAGCCAGAATGGCGCTCAGCTTCTACCTTTGTCTCCACTGGTGTGGATACCGGCGATGGCACTGGACCTAAGCCGGTCATTGAGTCAAGCCAGGACGCCAGGACAGGAAAACCAATTGTTGTTTACCTAAGAATGGGTACCTACACAGACTGGGTTAGTAAGACTGTCACCTGATCACTGAGGTGGAATGAGAACGTGATAGCTGGGATCGGAGCTCATCATCATGCTGAATCATGGTATCTTTGTGGGTAGCAGGGATGGAACATAGACCCAAGAGAGTTGAGAAGTGGCATGTTCCCAAGAAGAGGCCCTGCAACTAGGTGGGAAGTGTCAATCTTCAAACCCCAAACAGCCAACTCAATGGGTTTCGGAACTGACTTGAAACATGGACCAAGAATTGTCCTATCGATACCACTACGAAAGATCCCTAGATTCCTAGATATACTCACAACATCTTGCCACCATCAAATCCATCAACCCCATCAACGCCAGGTGCCAAACTCGGAGCCTCTGCTCGCACAGGCGGCCTGCAGTCTTCCTGCGGCAGAAAAAATGTGTAGGCTACCCCCTTTCAGCATCAGTTGGGATCTAAGAGTCTACGTGTTGGCCTTCAAAGTCGGACGCCCAAAACTACTGGCTTCCCAAAGACTCACCAAGTTTTCAGTCATGGCCGCCATGGCCGCCATGGCCGCCATGGCCAATCACCCATGGATTCTGCACTGAGCCCCACAACCCTTGTCCTTCACCTCGGCCCTCAGAATGTTCAGTGCATCCTGAGGCGCGCCAGGCGAGGTGCAGGTCTGTAACTGGGTGTGGGTTTTCAAGAAATGAACAAAATCCACTCTTCAATCAGGTTTCTTGGAAGCATTTCTTCATCAAGGGATACGGGATGCAGTTATCACCGGTTATCACCTGATCAAATCCCTGTTTTTCCCAGTGGGTAGTTAAAGCCTTCCAACCTCCGCTGAAGGCTCTCAGGGCCCACCTTGTCGGAGATGTAGGGCTCTAGATTGGCGTCCTAGAGGTCACCAAACCCCCAAATCCACCGGTCGATCGTCATCTTCAAATCTTCCCAAAAAAAAGAGCAGCCTTGCTGGCTTTGGAATTGGTCAGAAATTCCAGCAATCAGCAATCCCCTAGTTTTCAACGCCGAATTTTTGGAGCCTTGAACAGCTTGGCGCCACCACCATTCTTCAATTCCACCTACCAGGGTGAGAACCCAAAATCAGGAGAGCGGGATAGATTGCCACTATGCGAAAACAACTACACGTCATAACTACATTGATATGAGTACAGTCAAACAAAATGTGGAGATCAAAAAAAATCGGAGGTTGATGGGTATTGCTGGTAACCCCAGCATGCTGTGGACGCAAACACAGTTCCTCCGGGAGAAAAAATTGCGCTGCGCCACCTTCCAGCGACCCTTCTCCTCCTCACGAAACGTCAACACGCCCTCGAGTCCATTGAGCTCCGGTCGTGCCTGGAAAGGCTGAAGAATGCTGACTCCTACCAGCAGCAATGGGTTTAAAATGGTTTAAAATTGTTTAAAATTGTTTAAAATTGTTTGTTTGTTTATTTATCTATCTATTCATTCATTAATTTATTTATTCTTTCATTTATTTATTCATTCATTTATTTATGTATTTATTATTTATTTATTATTTATTTATTGTATTTATTGTATTTATTGTATTTATTGTATTTATTGTATTTATTGTATTTATTGTATTTATTGTATTTATTGTATTTATTGTATTTATGTATTTATGTGTTTGTGTATTTACGCATTTATGTATTTGTGTATTTACGTATCTACGTATTTATGTATTTATGTATTTATGTATTTATGTATTTCTGTATTTATATGTATTTCTGTATTTATGTATTTATATGTATTTATATGTATTTATATGTATTTATATGTATTTATATGTATTTATATGTATTTATATGTATTTATATGTATTTATATGTATGTATATGTATTTATATGTATTTATATGTATTTATATGTATTTATATGTATTTATATGTATTTATATGTATTTATATGTATTTATATGTATTCATATGTATTCATATGTATTCATATGTATTCATATGTATTCATATGTATTCATATGTATTCATATGTATTTATATGTATTTATATGTATTTATATGTATTTATATGTATTTATATGTATTTATATGTATTTATATGTATTCATATGTATTCATATGTATTTATATGTATTTATATGTATTTATATGTATTTATATGTATTTATATGTATTTATATGTATTTATATGTATTTATATGTATTTATAT
>Ga0126342_10010576_pt1 | contig 16512 bp, 12 predicted proteins | sample Cyp1metagenome_FD_92528 | JGI IMG/M metagenome (GOLD analysis project Ga0126342, IMG submission 92528) | Coral microbial communities from Lord Howe Island, Old Settlement Bay, Australia - Cyphastrea 1 metagenome | ecosystem: Host-associated > Invertebrates > Cnidaria > Coral ... | reverse complement strand
GAACAAATCATCAATTGAACAAGGTATGAACATGGTATGCGCTACTCGTGCTACCCTCTTGTCGTGGTTTTTTATATCTTGTCGTGGTATAGATTCCACTGTCGTGGTATGACCCAACACCTGGATAATGATGGTTAATATACTGTGAATAATGGTTAATAGTAATGGTTATTAGATAATGATGGTTAATATACTGTTAATAATGGTTAATAGTACTGGTTAATAGTAATGGTTAATGATGGTTAATTATGATACAACTGGTTGGTGGTTGACCTACCAACCCCTCTGAAAAATATTAGTTAGTGAAAGTCAGTTGGGATGATGACATGCCCAACTGAATGGACAAATAAAAAATGTTCCAAACCACCAACCAGTATCTATACTTAATGGTTACATAGCAACAAATAATTATCCCGAGGGGGCTGCACCACCTTGTAGTCTTTCAGCTATTCGTCATCAAATGTCAGATCTGTGTTTAAGGGGCATCCCACGGCACCAAGCCACGGCTTTGGGGGATCGAATCGCCGCTTCCAATCCCGCAAAGATTTCTTCCAATTTCCCCAACATCAATAGGTACCAAAACAGAATGGAAGTTCATTAATGTTCATGAAATGAATTCCATGAGATTAAAGCAGATTAAAGATGATTAAAGCTAGATTCGATCATTTCCCTATGGAGAATACTTACTAGCACCAAAGACCTTCGGATCTGAACTGTGGATCAATGTAGCTTCAATCGATGCACTTCGCTGGTCTATGATGTGCAAATGGATACAAGCGGAACTTGACCATGCTCTGGCCAAAAAAGGGGCCAGGAAATGACAGAAATCCCGTTACAATAAAGCTATTTGCTCTTCTTCCCTTGGCAAGTCTGATCACAGGCCAAGATGCGAAGGTGATGATCTGCAACCAGCCTTCGCCATGGATCATCAGCGGTTTGGCTCAACACATGGCTATGTGGGTGTGTCTGGAAATGGGTGATTGCCCTCCACCATGGCAATTTGAATAGGCTTAATGCTTCGTCCACACGACTGTCTGCCCGCCATGCCCGACTCCAAACAACCACAGCCCCAATTCAGGCCCCAGTGGCCACTCCATCATTGGTGGCCCATTAAAATTGACATCCCAACACAGAAAAAAGGGGCCACATGAACCATGGTGAACCTCAGAGGACCCCCCGCAGCCCACCTGCCAATGGCACCATGGCCGCGCCCTTGAGGCCGTTGGGGATATCCGTGAAGGACAAATTCATGGAAGGCGAGCAGTAGCCTGGAGAAATCTGCAAGGAAGGATCCTTCCATGATGTAACCAGTATAAATATTTATACAACAATACAGATCCAAGATCTCTATATATATATAGTTATATAGTTATATATATATACTATGTACTGTATATCTGTATCATAATGTTATTACATGGATCCGTTGCCAGAAAACATGTCGTGCGCAGAAGTTGCAGCTTTGTGACGACATGTCTTTGAGGCGAGCATGACAAACATACCGCGCAATGCCATTAAGAAAACATAGGCTGATACTACTATATATACACAGTTTATTATGTATGTATGTATGTCTGTATGTATCTATGTATTTATACATACAGATACAGGTATAAATCTACATAATATGCAAATGTGTATTATATATATATATTATATATATACATTACATATGTATATATACTTGATCCTCAGGGACCATGCCCCCGTTCAAAAAATATCTATGGTTGAAACCCACGGGTTTCAGTGTCCTGATTCTGCTCTGAACCAGGAGGTTTTTGTTGAAAAAGAAACCATCGGGAACATTGGGAATTCCAGACACGCACGGGGCTTGCCCTACCGCTACGGCAGTACTTCAAATGTACCCAGCTATTGGCTCACTCCACTTACTAATTTTTCATATGCCATCATATACCTAGTTCTGACATCGGCTCAGCATGATGAGTCCACAAGAGGCAACTTACTAAATGGATGAACTGCCAAGGACATATAATGGAGTCGGGGGAAGTACCAAAAGACATTTGTTACACGGGGTATATTCTTTGGATCTGTTGCTGGAACCGTATCTTATTGAGATATGCTTCAATCATTACTTCTGTGACTCTACTGGTTTATGATGGTTTATGGATATTGGCTGATATTGGTCAAAAACCTGGTACCCTGGTTTTCACATGGTGTAGCTGCTGATGCTGCTGTCCATGGTGTGAATTCCCAAAGTCCAATGGTCCCGTCTTGATCCATCCCCAAATCACTATATTCTGGTTGCTTGTCCCCATTCTTTGATGGTCAGAATATCATAGAAATCATAGAATATCCTCATGAAATGGCTGGCGAAACTATCAACCATCGAATGATAACTTCAACGTATTCACCCAGAAAGAAAATGGTACCATCAAGAAATACCATGGCAGTGATCTCATCAACGTCTTGCACCCAAATACCATCCATATATCCATAAAAATGATATCATCAACCTCCATCAACCGGGACACCATCGACCCAGTGATTTTGGACTTGCTCAACGAACCCACATCAAAATAAAACGGATTCCCTATAGATTCTCCAAGTAGCAGATGTTCCATTGGGTTAATCGACTCAGCCAAGCCAGCTTCGCAAGTGGTTAAGAACCATAGTTTCAATAGGATTTCCCACAATCTATTGGGATAAAACCAGCAACAGCATCAACAGCCAGCAAAGCCTGCATTTCCCACCGTTCTAACACGGCAGGCGCCAAGTCGCCCGGCCATCGGAAGTACTCAGGAACAATATATCCAATGCAAGCCAGCATGGCCACCTGGGGACGACCACCAGGTGGTTGAGAAAACAATAAGACATCACTAGTTGTTTCGAAAACACAACTTCTATACTGATTATACTGTAATGTGGGTTGATTAATCTCTGGTGGTTTATGAATCCGAACTTGACATTATAGGAGATGAAAACCCATGTCTTCATCAGGGGACATTAACAAAAACATGAACCTTCGATTCACCAAGGCTTATCCTGTTGGGGTCCAGAATCTTCATGACCAGCTGAGGTTAAAGAAGCAGTGTCCCGGTGTGTGTTCCGGGAAGGATGTGCCTTTCAGACTTTGGGGTAGCAATCATCAATATTCATCGTCATCCAAGTCAAGAGGACTATTTGAGTATTGAAACAACCAATCATAGTCTAATGATGTGTAATGGATTAGTCATTAAGGAAGTATTTTACCAATAAACAGTACAATGACAATAGCCCCGATTTGGGGAAATACCAAGACAGCCACAAGGTGGTTAACCACTAGATAGCTAAGTGGGTTAATAATCCACACTGAGTATAGATATAGTTACATATATTTCCTATGAACCCGAGTTATTGGAGTTATCTTCACCAACTTCGCTAACGAACTGGGGCATCACCTTGCATGTTTTAGCGCTTCTGTACTATGTTTAGTTGGTTCAATCTGCCATACATTCATTTCATGCCATTTCTAGGTGCATCAGTAACAATGACTCAACATCACCATCTAGTACTAAGATCCATAACTATTTGTTGGATTTTGTTGGTCCCTACATGTCAAAATCCACTTTACGTGAGTATCTTAATCTTCACTGCATTGGTTTACAAGAAACAAACATCATCATGACGCATTGCTTAACATATAGATAACTTTTAAATTTTATAGCTTATCTATAATTATCATTAATTGTCTATCTATATCTAACTCTATATATGTATGTATGTATATATATAAAAGAAAAAACATCACTTTTCATTGAAGTTGCGAAGATCCAAGCGACACGGCCGTGCTGGAGCTCAATGATCCGGCGGCGCTGGAACTGCGACTTCGCCAACTGGCTGGGATGAGCATCACCGTTGTTTTGTTGGGGGCACCATAGTTACCCCCTGGTAAACTAACATAGCTATGGAAAATGGTCCATCTATAGTTCATTTACCCATAAAAATGGTGGTTTTCCACAGCTATGTTAGTTTACCAGAGGGTATGTTAGTTGATTTACCTATTAAAAATGGCCATTTATAGTTGAAAATGGTATTGAACATGGCCATAGAAATAGTTGATTTACCCAGCTATAAAATGGTGATTTTCCATAGTTGTGTTAGTTTACCAGAGGGTATCCCATGATTATCAATACTAAACATCGCATTAATGTTATCTGGTTGGTGGTATACCTACCCCTGTAAAATTGGTACCCTCTGGTAATGACTAACATAGCTATTGAAAATGGCCATTGAAATAGTTGATTTACCCGTTACACGTGGTGATTTTCCACAGTTATGTTATAATTGATCTGGCTGGTGGTATACCTATCCCTCTGAAAAAACAAGAAAGTCAATGGGAAGGATTATCCCAATATATTGTGGAAAATACAAAATGTTTGAAACCACCAACCAGTAATTATATAACTGATTTAACCATCCAAAGTATGAGCGATGATAAGGGATGTAGATTTGACTGAACACGAAAGAAGTGGATGTGATTGATGATACGCTGTAGTTGGTTCATTTCACTGAGTTGATTGGGGTCTTGTAATATTGTAATGTGTATGTATATATGTCAAATGTATAATTACATACACTCAGTTGGATGGGTTAAGATAAGACACCAACAAACACAACTGGGAGGACTCTTCCTGTTTTTCTATTTAAGAAAACATATGAAAACATTTGGGGGTAACATATAGGGCGGGGATGTCACCAACAAACTGTTGATGTGTCTCAGGAAATGTAACCAACATTTTTGAATTGGAAGGTCTTGGATCCTCACCGTCCTCACCCATCCATATTCTGTACATAGACCTAGGCTAAGTCCAACGTTTCAAAACCTGAGGACAATCAATACACTGGTATTTTTGTTGAACATGGGTTTGTCTGAAAATGCTATGTCCCATTGTATCCCGAATCCCTAAATCAACCGGTTTATCATCATTCTCCAACAGTTGCTTGCAATAAATATAGGGTGCCCGTGCTCGTGATGCGGACCAGATCAGTGCATCATGCTGATGGTCATTGAAACTGTCGGAAAATAGGCAACCACTCTTTCAGCAAAGTGTCAAACTGCTCAGAGCGATCCGCAGTGTAACTTCCTCAATGTCTTCTGAGGCAAAACATCAACTTTTGCCAGCCCTTGCACATATAGCCTTGCTTGTTAGAAGATTTCATCCTATCCTTCCACGCCCTGGTCCTGTGCTTTTCTCTCTCTCCCTTTTAGCAAGTTTGCACTCTCTCTGCAGTTGTTTCAGCCAATCATTGGACAAAATGTCCTGCAAATACCCCGCAAAGAAGTCGCAAAGAACTGCATATCTACATTTCAAAGCTGGACCCTTTTGGACAATGCCAAAAGCCAGCCGGCGCGTTGCAACCTCCAGTGCTCTTTCCTGGTCGAATCTTCCGTGAGCCATAGAAACTCCATTTCTTCTGCTGATCCCGTCTTGTCTTTGATACTATATCAATTCCATTCTTTCCTGAGGCTTTGAGAAACACATCAACAAACTGTATATGACCAACCAACCTGGACAACTGCCGCGGCTGACGCCTCGTCACCCACAACGTTGTACTTAAAGGTGCAGTTCTAACAAGGGGGCTATACAACCAGATGGCCCCATATATCCCAACTTATGGATTTTACTATAGGTATATCCATGAATAACCATTAAAACCAAGTATATTCACCCTTATTAACCGTATTATTAACCAACATGAACCGTCCTTTAAAAATATTCAGAATACTTTTGTTGACCTTTGGCCCCAAGTACAGTCCCAGCCCGGCGCACCTCTGGATCGTCGTATTTGCTGAAGCCCAAGGGGTCCCAAAATCCCAATGGAGGAGTGACGCCTAGCTCCTGGCCAACACATGTTTCACGGTTCAGGGGATCATGTGTCCATTCCTGAGCCCCTTTTGGGGATGGAACAACTTCAATTTGCCACAAAGAATCGTATTTTATGAACTATCATTTTCAGATGTTACTCTCTCTCTCTCTCTCTCTCTCCCTCTCTCTGTCTCTACACATATATATATAATCCCATTAAATTTCATGGGCATTGTTTTTGGTTCAGTCCCATCTTCAAATGCTTTTCCCACGTGGATTATATATATATATACATACACATGTAATATATATATATATACACCTGCTGTAGTGCTACAACAAGTGATAATATCAGCAGTAAGAAAAGGGATGTAAAGGACATATCTGCTACCCACAAGGTAGATCTTGGGGGTCTAGTATAATTGTATACGTATATATGTATACATGGGTCTGGGTCAAAGTTCGGTGCCCAATCAGTAGCTGGTTAATATTAAACACGTACTAAGTCTGTGGTCCCATGGGTCTTACATGTTGGTTCACACATATATATATAATGTATGTATATATAAATAAATAAATAAATATAACTATATATATAGTATACGTAGTATTATTATCATCATTAGAACTATCATTATTATTATCGTTATTATTATTGTATGTTGCATTAACTATTATTAATTATATGCGAACCATACTTTGCCACACCGACGTTTCTCTCCTTGGAGAAGTCGGGCGCAGCAGCGCGCAGGGGCGAGTCGGTGTACAAGGACCAGTCACCCCAGGCGGAACCGGTCAAGCCGTCCTGGTAAAACCTCGGCTGCGAATGGTGAAGATGCGCCAAAAGGTATCCCCAAAAAATATTTCTGTAATATGATATGTGTATATATATATAGTTATAAGTTATAATATATATATATATATATATATATATTGTGTATATATATATTGTGTATTTTATATGTAATATATGCATTATGTATACGCAACTTCATGCTATTCTACAATAGGTTGCATTTTTTGTAGTGCTTCTTTTGATACAAAAGCCAAAAAAGTGGACCATAACATATCAAAAGGCGGATCTTTGATCGACCGATCCTGGAAGTAGTCGGAGCGGTCCCTGCTGGCGACAAATGATGTGGGGTAATCTCTTGATCGAAAACAGTGTCTCGTGGAATCATGGAAATTGCGAAAACGGTGTCTGGAGCTGCTTCTTAATCGACATTTGGGAGCTGCTTTCGCTGGAGTAGGAGTTGGATTTGGTTCTGTCTCAATTTTGAATCTGCGAACCCATTCAGGAGGAGCAAAAGGAATTTGATTTGGCTTACAAACTGTCCTAGCCAGGTTAGAATGCCTGTGCATCCACGGCCATTCCAAAGGTGTCCTGATTTTTCTTGCCTTCTCCGCACTTCTCGTTCCATAATGTTCCATATCAAAGAATGGTTTCCCTATGTTTCCCTTATTGTGTATGGTGTTGAGCTCGTGCTTGGAAGCTTGGATACGATGCTTACTTGCAAAGGCTCCTGGTGATTCGATCCGTTCTTCGGCAAATATCTTTGCAAGGCTTATTGGTAATTTTAAGCCGTTGGTGCTTAAAGAAAGACAGAAAACTCCATTTTTTGGCAACAGCTTTAAAAAAAAAATCCCTTTGCTGCTCGCAACTGGTTGGTGTTCAGCCACCTCATGTGCACTTTCTGGATTGGATGGATTTGGTGGAATACGCTCCTCATGCGGCGCTGCCATATGGTAGCCAATGTGGATTGGATCAACGGGCACGATGGTGGCATATTGGAAGCAAATAGGAGGCCTAATATTAGCAGGGCTTTTGGTAGTGCAAGAGCCTGACTTCTCAGCTGCTGAAACTGCTTGCACTTCCACGAAATGTGTATGACATCGGGTTCAGCTTCTCCACATGAACGCAAAATCTTTCCTTTTTTCCTCCCGTGGCGATGATCGCGTTCAGGAGTCATTAAACCCCACTGAGATGAGCAATCTCAAAGCTTTCGCGGCCTGCGATAATTTTCAGGCTCCATGATGTCCTCCGGTAAGGAATCCACGTGATGTGCCACCGAAATGGTGTCCTCTGTCCCTGCATAGACTTTGCCAGTGAAACTTCCTGAAATCTTCACGAAGATCATGTTGTCATGGGTTCGAGTCTAACTGATTGGTAACGAAATTGTTGTATGTATTTGAAAATGTAGGATGAGATCTGATCTGTGCGCTATGCGTTTCTACGGTCTATGGTCAGCTAGAGATTTCAGACTCCAATTTGGTTCTTTGGTCAGGTTGGGAATAAATTCGCATCACTAATCTTCATGCACGAGATGTAAACAAAATTCGGCTTTCAAAGAAGGCGGTGCTAACAAACAAAAGATTGCATTTGGAGATGCAGAATAATCCTGGTACTAAGGAGCGATCTAATTGCCCGGAAGATCCTGGAAGCCATTACTTTCCTATGTCATAATATGCTTGAACAGCTGGGGAATTTCACAATTTTGATCATCAGAAGATACAAGAAGTTGCTGACCAGCATAATATGTTTTAAATCACTAAACTTACCCACCTGGCACACAGTGGCTCCCAACTTGATCCTATCATCGTAAACTCTTGAATTTGGCAGTGATTGTGGCTCGGTTCGATATGGTTAGGGGAGGCCTTAAATGAGATTTCTATCTGATAGTACATTCCTCTTTGCGGCCCAAATGGGAATGTCTGAAAATATAGGGGATACCACATTCTCATGGGCAAATTGGATCAAACTTGGCAAATTGATGCTAACCCATGCGACTTTTGGGTTTCCCTATTTTCATACAAACCATGCAAATGTGGCGCAGCCAGCATGGCCACACCATCTGCCACGCAACATGCCGATGATGGCCATCATTGCCAGTCGCCCGTTGGCCTCGTAAAATGGTGTCAAATTTGGGTACCCCAAACACTGTATGGGTAAATTAATAATAGACCCTGGCAGATAAGGGTTGGAAGAATAGTTTCCACTAAATATTGCTTATGTTCAGGGTCTATGATAACTTATCAGAGGGTATATCCCATCTGATCCGTATCAAAATGGCCAGCCGTGGCGGGTCTGCTAACCATTCATGGTGCAGATGTATTGAACTGGTTAGATATATGGGTTTTTAAAAGCAACACACACACAACTGGTGGGGAAAAAAAGACCTTCTCTTATCAACTGGTTCATGATCATGTTTCCCCACTGAATGAGGCCATAAATACCCCATACATGTTCGAGAAATATGTCATCAACCTCTCAGGAATATCCTGTAGAATTCACTGATTCACCTGGAAAAAATCAAAGTTTGCCCAGTTGCCAACTCCGCGCTGAGCTTCTTCTTCTTTGCCTCAGGGTCTGCGGACGTCAGCACCTCGGAATCCGTTTCAGGTTCAAAATTCGTCGCTGCTTGGGTAATGCTGGGTTAATAAATCCACAGTGTCACATTTTATATCAATAGAACTTTAATGGATATAGAACATAATATCACAGATATTAATAGAAGATAAATCACATAATATAGTTTAATATATCACGTAATCGAACAGATATTAAAGTACTACTGATGCCAATCAGCCATCATCAATGGTCGATTCTTTTTGCAAATGGCGAGCAACTCCCGAATATTCACTGGTTGGTGGTATACGAACCCCTCTGAAAAATGATGGAGTTCGTCAGTTGGGATGATTATTCCCAATATATGGAAAACTAAAAAATGTTCCAAACCACCAATCAGTTCAGATTGCTATATGAGGGTACTAAGCTTCTGCTAAGTTCAGAGGAAACATCCCAGTGTCCCTCGACCCTCAAAGCATCCACAAAATGCTGGGAAGATGTTAAACATTTGCCCTCCGGCAACATTAACAATCTGGAAACTTAAAGGTCCCTACCATCTATAACGCCTATGAAGGCCGGCCTATGTAAGGGAATATCTCCACAAAACATTGCCTTATATGATATGGTACAGTATCTCCAACTTAGGATCCCCTTTGAAATGATGGACTTTCCATCTTTATCTATGATATCTGTTATTTGTGAGCCGCTATTAAAACAATCTATGGTATAATATTTCCATGTTTATCTATGTTCATCTATAGTTATATAGTGACATAGTTATTTTGTCATTTGGCCGCTCTTGAAATTTTGCCCGCGGCTTGACCGGCTTGACCCAAGAAACGTACCAGCCGAAGTCCCCAGGACGTCCACTGGCAATGTCCGAACCTGCGAGAGCTGATCCCGTTGCGTCCGAATGTTGGGAAAATCTGGGGCTGGACCCAGCAGCTGTTTCTTCGTTTATACACCCATCTAACAACATATCTACCATAAACAAAGTTGATCAAGGTTGTAAACCTGATGAAAGATGATCATTTGACTGAATATAGTTTATTTAACTATGGCATGTTCATAGGTAAAATGAATTGTGTGTAACCGTTTTTTTGCGGGTACTCATACCATGTCTTCAGAGAAACCATTGACAACCCCGTATAAAAAGGACTATAAAGAGAGCTCCGTTGATGCAGGTAGTCTTTTGAACCCAAAACTATACCCACGACGTTTGAAGATTTATAGGACCCCCTATAACCGAAGGGTGATTTTACTTTCTGTGCGTGGTTGCCATGACAGCCCGAGTCATGCAGATTTCATCGAGGCTTGAGAGATCTAGCTATCCACAGGACCCGGCTGCCCTCATGTTGAGGGTTGTTGACCATCTGACATTACCGTTTCTTATGCCAAGGAACCAGGCTTTTGCCTCAAAACCACACAAGCCACTGATAACTTCATTGTCGCACCCAAGATCTGCTGATCTTAGATTTGCTATGATCCGTTTCTGAGTCGAGTCATTGGATACCACCAAAATGGGATTGTCTATTCTTGCCAGAAGAGGCCCCCCAGTTGTTTTTTTGTTGGCTCATGTTACCGCATCTAACTGTAGATATCCATAAATCCAACACTTACTGTAGCCATACAACGACAGAAACCTATCATTATCATTCATTATCAACATTCGTAAACCACATCCTTTATTGGATATGGAAATTAAAGGACAATAAACCACAATATCCATATTGAATACCACAATACCACAATATTGGATATAGATTGTCCTTTATTGTCACATATTGGATGGTTGCGCGGGTTGCGCTGGGCACCTGGGCCACGGGAGACTTCGCACCAGCCCATGTAGAGCAAGATCTGGGTCCAACCCCCAGCAGGCACCTGAAGTGGTGGATACGCATGGGATGTTGAGATATTCCTACAATTTCTATGGCAAGTGAATGGCAATAATACTGACATAATGTAAATTATAATATTATAATACTGGTTGGTGGTGCAATAACCATCTTGAAAAATATGAGTTCGTCAATGGGAAGGATGACATCCCATAAATGAAATGGAAAATAAAACATGTTCCAAACCACCAACCAGTGAAAAGTCAGCTGAGATTGCCAGGGATAGTCATGGGGAGCCCATCCAAGCCGATGATATCCCTGGTTTTTTCAGTGGGGTTATCCTAGGGTCAACTAACATAGATGTGGAAAACCCATGGATTCACGCTCGGAAAAGGATCTACAAATGGTGTTCTTTTCCACATCTATGTTAGTTTACAGGAGGGTACTACGGGGGATGAATAGGGGATTATGATTATAGGGGTGATTATAAATGACTATGATCTGGGAGAATATATGGAAAACATGAAATGAATCTGGATAATTAATCAATGATAAATCATATTCATGGAGGACTCATAGGGGATCCACTGGGGGTATAAATGATGATGAGGGGGAAGTATATACTGTAAATGATGATTCTATGGATAATATGTGGGACATAAGATGAAATATCATCATATTTATACTATCCACAATACTGTAAGATATTTGTCCCATGAAATTGTATAATCAGGGCCAATTATATGGGAACCATGCCATTAATCTGGATCATCAGTCATAAAGAATGAGATAAGAACTGGCTCTGGTGGTTCACTACTTGGCGGCTCATCCCACTTACTAAGTGGGCTGTAGATGGCTGTATCCCTGGTTTTTTCAGTGGGATAAGTTTTTGGTTAATCCATGTTAATCCATGTTAATCCACTTACATGTAACTAGGGTCACAACCTACTTACTAAGTGGGATGAGCCACCTCTGGTAACTTTTGCTGGCGCCTACTTTCTTAGAGACCGGTGGATATATCGAAGCTGAGTTGGATCATCGGGATATAAACAACCAGTGATGGGTGCGAAATCGAAATCAAAATCGATGACTCGATGAGGATCATTGCTAAGTCAACTTCTATCCAATTCTGAAAAGTTCATTCTTATTCGTCTTAGGATATCAATGATATCAGTTGTTAGGACTTCGAACCCCAAGTGCTGGTGAGACAGCGTTCGGAACATTCCAATGGCCGATGCTGGCTGACCGAACTTGGACGAATTAGGATCAACTCATCACTCCCGGGATGATCAATTTAGCTACGCCATCGACAAATAGGAATTTCCCAGCTGGCCACCTGGCCACGTATCAAACGGTGCTGCTAATCTGATGCAACTATTGATCTTGCATAGGCTAAATGGTTGACAGTCTAATGAAACTGAGTGCACAAACAAAGCACTCCCCAAATGACAAAATCAAAAGCCACATCCCCTGCATACTGATCCACACCAATTTCCCGTTGGTGGCTGAAACCTCTCAAAACCTGTCCACTGGGGTTCCAAATCATTCCAGGTAAGGATAAACAAGTGGACAAGAAGTCAGAATTCGAAGCCACCACTGAATATAGTGTTGCATTCTGGTTGGTGGTATACCTACCCCTCTGAAAAATGATGGAGTTCGTCAGTTGGGATAATGACATTCCCAATATTACGGAAAAATAATCCAAATGTTCCAAACCACCAACCAGTGATTATTAACCATTATTAACCATCATTAACCATCATTATCCCATATTAAACCAATGTTCCAGTCACCACCAACCAGCATTGAACGACTAGAATACTGCTAGACCGTTGGGTATTCTTTTGAGACCACCAAGCAGATTTCCCAACGTGACATCATTCGTGATGTGTTGATATATCCACATACGTCTGACGTATCACGGTAAAAAAAAATATATGGTTCCATAATATATAACTATACATCACATGTTTATTATATATATATATATATATTATAAACATAATAATACATCTATACATGCTGTATGTCTTTAAATTTCCCACTTCTGTGGCACCATTATTGATGTTTACATCCCCATGGAGTGGTTTGCTAATGTGTTTTCAATGCCATGATATTCCTTTATATCTGTACGTAGTTGCTGGTTAAATCAGCCCTGAACAAAATAAGGCTTATGTCTGGTGAACGATTATCATACATGCCTTTATCAGTATATCATATAATTACCATTATATAATGATTACCATTAATATCCATGAATATGTATCACTGCATTCATATGTACCATGCCACTAATGCATTATTTTTTCCATCATGATCATCAACGCATTAATAATGCATTCATATGTACCATTAATGGTGCCAGTTAAATCACCGAATCTCAAGCCATCTCAAGCCTCTAGCCCACCTTGGAGATGGCCGCCAAGCCATTTGGCACGTCGGCGAACTTCAGGCCGGCCGAGGGGGACAAGTAGCCGGGGAACTTGCCCGCGATCTCCGGGGTGATGTAGCCTCATGGTGATTTCTTAATGGCAATGGTGATTTCATGGTCAATTCATGGAATATGACATGAATATCATGGCCATTGAAATGGAATCTCATGAGATATGATGAACAATATAATGGTACTTGGTGGTGCAGTTGGGGTTAACTTTCAGGAGTAAATGGGATTCGAACCCCCATCAGTTAGCATATATCCCGTACAACTATGGTTATATATATAACTGGAACTTATATATGCATAAATTGCTGGTGCCCCAATCTGTTAGCAAAGTTGGTTTATTCCTAATAGAATTAATAGAACCAATAGGTTGATTTTCATAAACACCTGTTTCATTCATGAAATTCAACCCACCAACCAGTTTATGTATACACAGTGGTTGTGGTAATATTAGGTGACTTGGTTTGGCATGAAAAATGCATATTATTATTATTATATATATATATATCATTGCCATTATCCAATATGAATGGAAGGGTTCTAAATATGTAACTTGATGATTCACCAGCTATTACGTTAGCAAATTATCGCTATTTTGGATGATTTGGTGCCTAGGTTTCTATACTGCGCGGGTAGTACCATGCTGGGATCATGGAGGGCCAAGGGATTGGTGGGTTGATGAACTGTGGCATAACTGCAAGATCAACACGTTCACCAACTGGTTGGTGGTTTCAACTATCTTGAAAAATATTAGTCAGTCAATGGGAAGGATTATCCCATATATTATGGAAAAGTAAAAATGTTCCAAACCACCAACCAGAGTATGTAGCTCATATATGACACTACATTAATTAATATTAATGGGATATAACTAAGTATTGTACTGACTGATATAGCATCACATTTACTGGGACCAAAGAACTAAAGTTGGGGGATGGATAACAATTCTCCTTTCTTTCAAATTTTACATGATTTCAGACCTTTGAGCTGGAATGGGGTGGGATATTACTTGATATGATATGACCACAGCTTCTGTTGCAAACGTGACAACTGGGAGACTTTGGGACACGGCCCACTTGAAAGTATGCATTTCTGATGACGTGGGGTGATATCTACCTGAGCAACTGTGGTTGAGCATGCATCACTGCCATGTACTAGTGCATACTACTACCTGTACTGACGTATTCAAGCCAAAGTGGCACAACCAAAGTGACAGCTGATTGCATGGTTTGTTCCAATATCGTAAAAAAAAAAGCTTAGTATGAAAGATACAGGCTCGGACCCTCCATGGAACTGGCGTTGACATGTGAATAGCTTGACTAAGCTCCAGCAGCTGCCAAAGCTTTGCGCTCCCAGTCTGAGAACGCCCTAAGCTTCATCAGAAAATGGTGTGGGTTTCAACACCTGGAAGGGAGTAGACATCAGAATATACAAACCTTTGATTTATACACTTTGTCTGTTAGAGCCAGAACTATAAGACCCAGTGTTCCCCAACGCCGATGATAGCAGCTCGCAGTATGCTGCACCCGGGAAACCCAGCAGTTGAAATGACCCACAACAAAACTGGGTTCCCAAATGTTCCCAAGCTGACGGGCCATTCATCTCTCTAGATCGCACCAACAAACACTCATCATCTTGTTGTCAGACTGCATTGTTGGGCCATACGCGGACACCATGTGCCACTTCCCATCTGAAGATGCTAGCGCAACTCTGAGCAAGTGTCCACTAGCAAAAGCTTCACCAAGCTTCAAACCCCAGGGTCCCATGGTTCATGGATGCTCATGGGAATGCTCACCATCAAAATTGCCCACAATTGATTGGAGGGTGCTTCTTGAAATAGCGGATCCACAAATCATGTTTCTGTTTCGGTCTCGGTATTAACATGTTATATAGTGTTATATTACCCATAGGATCCATGGTGCTGCTATATACAGTATGGTAACATGGATCCCATCAATATACCCCCTTTATGTTAGCATATCTACCAGCACCATGGATCCTACGGGTTATCTAGAGGTGTAGCATATATCTATATAATATTCAATGATTTGGGGATCCTCAAGTTTAACAATCCCCCAAATTGCCCACTTTGAATTTCTCCATTCCAAGCAACCCATAGTGGCAAGCATCGCGATGCGGCCGTGTTTCAGTTCCACTGAGCGCCTATAACCAAGCCAGACTTGAGTGTGTAGGAATCCCCAGAGATGCAGAAAAAACATGAAGAGCATAATCCCATTCGGAAAAAAAAACATGTAGATCACGTCCCTATCTTTTGGGGCTTACTATATATATATATATATACTCTTCTTTTTTTGGTACATATATAAAAATGTGATGGGATGCGTGGCTATCCCCCTAATATTGAACACCCCCATTGCATGGTCCCAATTATGTGGAAAATCCCTACTAACCAAGGTTTCTAAGGGGGTGTTGAACATCAGGGGGATGGGACTCCAAAGTTAAGCAACCACCATAGTAGCCGGCAACTCGACGAAACTTAGTAGCTGTGAAGGGCCGAGTTTCCTTGCCTTCAAAATGGCGCATCAAAGTCTCGCCAATAAAAAGCAACAAGACATACATGGAGGTTTCCTGAAATAGTGGTACCCATAAATCATCCATTTTAATAGAAAGGACAACGTGGTTCAGAGTTGCAATTAACATTGATAAATCAATTGTACTAAACTTGCTCAACATCCCACTATATTCCAACAAATTTCTGTGAAATTCCAGTAAATCAAAGTATATAATTTCCATTCAATCCCATTCAATTTCAAAAAAATCAATGAAATCCCGCTAAATCCAATGAAATTTCATTCCATTCCATCCCATTCACCCTCAATTCAATCAAATTACTTTACTTCGTGTGATCCCCACCATGACATTTACAGTATACATTTTGTTACTGGCAAATCTTCTGGCATTCTATCTGACATATTTTCTGGCATTCGATCTGGCATATCTTCTGGCATATCTTCTGGCATTCTACCTGGCATATCTTCTGGCAGATGTTCTGGCATATCTTCTGGCAGATGTTCTGGCATATCTTCTGGCATATCTTCTGGCATATGTTCTGGCATATCTTCT
>Ga0126342_10010575_pt1 | contig 16513 bp, 14 predicted proteins | sample Cyp1metagenome_FD_92528 | JGI IMG/M metagenome (GOLD analysis project Ga0126342, IMG submission 92528) | Coral microbial communities from Lord Howe Island, Old Settlement Bay, Australia - Cyphastrea 1 metagenome | ecosystem: Host-associated > Invertebrates > Cnidaria > Coral ... | reverse complement strand
CCGGGGTACGACAAAGCTCCATGCTAGGATTCTACGGGGAAAGGGTGTGCAGAAGAAGAAGCCAAACATGTTCACTGTGGGAAGCTCAACAAGCGCAACTTTTGTCCTACCAGTGTATATTATGCATTATGAAAATTCTGATATATATAATAAATATTACAGTAGGACTATTGAGTATACTACAGTATTTCATATATGATACTATTGTAGTAGTACTATAGTGGTATATTATTATATCGGATTATATGTTTACCAAATTGTGTAAATATTACAGTAGTAATATACTAATATACTACTATACTACTATCATATTACATAGTATACTATTATATCATAGTACAACCATATTATGGTTATATATTACAGTACTAATATACTATCATATCATCTTTACTATACTATTGTACTATACTCTTTCCATGGAAAATCAATCATCGAACTGCGGCTCGATGTTCCAGCCATGTTTGATGACAGCTGTGTATGCCTTTTTTATCCATTTTGGAAACGGACATTTTGGATGCGTAACAAACACTAAGCTCCTATAACTGGCTTTAAGATCCCTTGAAATGGTCGTTGAATGGCGAGTTCTTCATGTCAAATCAAGGATGACTGGCCAGCTTGGATTAGCTCAGAGTATTTTCGGAGGGGGTGAAAGATCACTTGAAATCATTGAGGAAGGAACCTTTGGTGGTGGGCAGACTTTCCTGCAATCTTTTGGTGTAGTACCTACTTATTTGATCTTTTTTGGAACTTCAGGGAATACTGAGTGATTTTCATTCAAACTGTTCATTCAGAATGAACACCTTATCACAGACAATCATATAAAATGGCCATCAGCACATGGGTAAAATCAGATTGTAAAGGCCATCAGCACATGGGTAAAATCAAGCCAGTTTCCGGTGCAGATTTTCCCGAAAGCGATCCATTGATGCTCACTAATGCTTTTATGATGTATGGTTATGTCATATCCCTGTATACATATATATATATGTATACATACATACATTTTTTGGTTCAACACCGATTTATCATTATAGTTCATCATCTTCAGTGACTAACCTTTTCCGCATCAATCATGTTTGTTTCTTTTCCCATTTTTTCAGGGTTGATTTGATGAATTTCAGATAAAAATCTGGAAATCACTGGAAAATCACTGGAAAATCTGGATATAATCCCATGATTTCCATGAATCCCATAATTAATCACTGAATTTCTGTGATTTCCCCCGTTTTCCCGGGGTTCTCGTCATTTCCAGCCTCCCCAGCTCGAGGTCACCAGCGCAGGTGGACCGTTTCGACCTGTCGGACGGCGACGTGGTGGGCGCCCACGTGCGGCCGCCGCGGAGCCAGGAGCAACGCTTCGGGGGCGACTTCCAGGGGGAGGCCGATGAACAGTCCTGGGCAACTTGGAGTTGGATGATTTTTTTAAAATCTGGTGGGTGGTTTGGAACATGAATTTTATGACTTTCCATTCAGTTGGGAATGGAATCATCATCCCAACTGACGAAGTCCATCATTTTTCCAGAGGGGTTCAAACCACCAACCAGTAATCACCTTTTTTTAGTTTTTGAAGTTTTTTTTTTTTCAGAAGGATGATCATCATAAGATTGAAATATGTTTTATTCTTTTTTGGGGGGTTGGAGGATTATGTATATATTATATATGTATGTATTGACAGCAGGAAAACTCGATGGTTTTTTTCGGAGTTTGTGTTTTTTTCTGATGTTTTTGGATGTTTGGTTGCAGGATTAGTCTTTATCAACAATAAGAGATACATATATACATATATATATATATATATGAACTGGTTACTTTTCCTTTTTTTTTGTTTGAGGATATTCTTACTGTCAACAATGAAAACTGGTAATGACATGCTTATCCAGTTAAAAATGATCACATTATTGGTTCCTCCAAATATCTCCCCAAGAAAATCCCCAATTGGTAAACTAACATAGCTACTGAAAATGGCAAATTTATAGTTGACTTACCCATAAAAATGGTGACTTTCCATAGTTTTTTGTATGTTTACCAGAGGGTACTATCGAAATCTGAGAGAGTTGCGCCCTGAGTTGGGGCCCCCCAAAGTTTGAGCCAAGTCTTTTTGCCGAACTGGCAAGGCTCTACTCCACGTCTGCGACGTGAATGGAGAGGACAGCGCCCAACGGAAACGCCGCTGGAGTTGGGACGAGACCGAAACCTTCGAATGGACCGGGATGGTCGAATGTTGGAGGCCGGGGGGCTGCTGGTCCCGAAAAAGGGTGGGGAACATGTCGGGTTTCTAGCAGCATTTTGAGGGTATGATGGAAATGATTCATCTCCGAAACCTAGGATTTTAAGTCGTAGCATTTTACCATTTTTGATGAACGTCCCAAAGCATGTGGATTGCCCGTCATGCCCTGGAATCCGCTTAAAACTGGCATGACTTCATGAGATAACATGTTATATAGTCATGATTGATGATTGTGATAAGAATACACATGTATATCAACAAATATCTACATATATATCTACATACATTTGTATATACATATACATATAGATACTGTAGATACATATACCATCTGTTTATTTGACACAGCCATGGAAAGATCCACCATGCTATTAATAGGTAAACCATCTATTTCTATGGGGTTCGACGAGTGGACGCCGCAGGAAAGACGCCCATGGATTCCCGAGACCGTTGGCCAAAGATCTTCGGCCAATGGATTTCAAGTGGATCCCATGAATTTCTGGGTTTGTTCATGTGAAAATGGTGAAATCCATGGATTTTTTCAACGTTTGTGGTTTATGAATTGGTTCAAAAATCATAAATCCAGCATTTTCCACACTTTCCACACTTTCCAACAGCGTTTTTCCACAGCATTTGGCCCATCACCCCAGGAAGACCGGCGGAGTGTGGAGAATCCCGAAGTGCCAGAGGCTGAGATGGGCGTTTTCCTTAGCCCCAGCTGTATCAACAACCACAAGCTACGTGATGGCGATGTGGTGAAGGCAGTGATTTGTAAAGATGGTGGAAAATCCATGACACTTGGATGATGGCAGCGTGGGAGTGTTTTTTTTGTAACTGGTTGGGTTGTTTCAATATTTCTCGACACTTGGAAAGATGACTGGTTGGTGGTGACTGGAACCATGGAATTTGGATTGACTTTCCAGAAACAGTTGGGAATGTCATAATCCCAACTGACGAACTCCATCATTTTTCAGAGGGGTAGGTGGCTCAACCACCAACCAGATGATGATGGGGTGGGAAGTGTTTCATGTCTGTCATGTCTGTATTCATTGAGTGAAAAACCATACATTCTTGGGATGATTGGTGATGACGTTTGCATCATTTTTGGGGCTTAAAACCAACCAGGGATGTTGGAAGATGGGGATTTTCACTATGGAATCATGGCATCGATGCCCCTGAGCCTTCGATGGTTGTTGAATCATCATTTTGGTTGGCAACATCCAGATCTGTGGATAGTGGATATATGTGGATATCTATCCAGGTTTTTTAGGTGAATCCCCAAAGGTTTGGGGTTGTTTCACTGTCTCCAGTTGGCTTGTTTCCCCAGAGCTTTTCGAAGATCTCCATCTGTGGCCTTTGAGATCCATCGGATCCATCATTATTCACCACCATGAACCACGATTCATCACATTGAATAACCATTAATATATTAATTTAACTGGCAATAACCACTATCAACCATGATTCACCCATGATTCACCACTATTCACCACTATGATTCACCCACTATGATTCACCTATAACATGTTCAACATGTCCATTTCATCCGAGGATTGTGCGAAAGGTTCTGCACTTGGAACGACGTTCTCAGGAGCTGCACCTCAACGGCTGGTGCTTTGTGCTGGAAGGTGTCGTAGAGACCTTCAGCGAACGCGTGGGAGGCGGGAAAAACCCTGCTTTTAACATGGAAAAAGAGCTGGTTTTTCCCATGGAAAACCCTAAGAAAACCCATGGAAAATCCAAGAAAACCCAAGGTTTCTCCTAGGTTTAGTAGAGTCTACATAGGTTTGATGTTCCACATTCTATGTTTTCTCTAGGGGCACTTGGGGGTTGATATGTTTCTTTTTGGGGCACTAAATGGGGACCATCCCAGCGAGTAGATGACGAGCCCCCGCAGCTTTTGCAATTTGTAGTGCAATTATCTACAGAACCAATATCCAAGTCTAGGATACCTATAAATGAGTAATTCATAGTAATATCAGTACTAGATCCTATATAATATATATATAATATAGATCTATATATGTATATATCTTATATCTTATATATTATATATGTATATTATATATTATATATATACATATATGTATATTATATATATATGATAGTTTTATAGATTCTATAAAATATCAGCAGTCCGTTGATCCAATTCTTGTTTTACTTTAGGCCACCATGGGCTTCCAAAGCTTCCAACGGCAACACGAGGCTACGGGTTCCTACGGCCTGCGGAAGATAGCCGCGAACTTTTTGAATCCAAGGGCTGTGCTGAAGGATCGCCAAATTCCAGTGATTTCACGGGTAGTTTATGGGGCACAGCATTTTTCAGCAGACCCAACTGTAGCAAATGGAGTATCAAGTAGCGTAGCCAGAAGAATATTGGATTCATGTCAACCCTGGACTAATAAACTCCGTTTACGGCTGTTTATTGGGAGGGTACCATAGAAGTATCAGATTATGACTATTGGAGGAGTACCCCCCTAATTGTCATAAACCATGGTTTAGCAAAATCCGGGGTTGCCAACATCTGTGCGCATCCACTGGATGGGTCCCTTGGTGAACGCCACAGCTGCATGCAACGAGGACGAAGCAGTGGACTTGGGGGTGCATTCTTAGATAAAACCGATATATATTTTTTTGATAAAAACCACATATCTAAAGTGGATTGGTTTTCCAGGGAAAATTGAAACCGGTCCATCAGACAAAATACCGATGGTTTCCGGTGAACCGATTTTCCCAGGAAAAAAACCAATCCATCGAAGCTCCTGCCAGGTGTTTTCATCTATCCCGCCCAGATCCGAAGGTGCGGTAACTGCCCGGGCTTAGCCTCTCCGGTGTCAAGGTTGGCAAGTTGGGAAATCCCCGAACTAAATGGAGCTGGAAACATATCATTTGGGTATGGGTCAATACCTATAGATACATTTTTAGTGGGATGAACATCCATTTACCAGCTATTTTGGGGTTCACTAGGTACCAGGGTTTTGACCCATCCCCATTTGTAGGAAAAACCTCCATTTAGTTCTGGGAAAAACATTTGTGGGAAAAAAACATCATAATTGTAGGTTAGCCTAAGGTGTCAACGTTGGGAAAATCACCTAGAAATGATGTTTTTCCCGGCTAGCTCCATTTAGTGTGTAGCTCCTATATGGGACATTTTTTAATAGATGTACCACAAACCATGTCCCTCCATCACCTACAAAATCACCTATTCATGTCCAGACTATGTTCCATTTTCAACTTTCGAGATTTTCGACCATTTGCCAAGACTATTGAAGGAACAGTTCGGTCTGAGTTTTTCTGGTTCATTTCAGGGGCCATTGGGCCCATGTTTGAATAGATCCAATACTCAACCAGCAAGATTTTTGGTTCAATGGCTAAGATTGGGAGTGAAGCTCAACCAGCAATCTGTAACTGAGATTAGATGGGTAATCAGTTGATAAATGGGTTATAACCCATATAAAACCCATATAAAACCCATATAAAACCCACAAAAATCTCCACAGAAATGATGGGAAGAAATGATGGGAATTGGAAAACTCAGCTTGGTAAATTGAAAAACCCTAGGAACATGGTGATTTAATGAGGGTTTATGGTGGTTTAATGGAATGTAATGGGATATACCCGGCCTGGTAAACATACAAAAAACTAGTGAACATCAGCATTTTTAATGGGAAAACTCACGATTTCGACTGGGCCATTTTCCATAGCAAACTGTTAGTCATTACCAGAGGCTATTTTTATTCAGGCACAGAACTCATAATTTAGCAAAATCTGACGACATTGGTTAATCCTATAATCTTGGCATTATTAGTGTTAGTACGAGAGTATCACTTTATCGTATCAATTATCACCATTATCACCAAGATTCAAACATTTTTGTTTTTTTTTTTCCAGAATAAGTATCATATGATCATCTAATTATCATTACTATTTGATTATAGTTATTATCTAATTGGATGATATTATTGCATAGTTATTATGGATTCATGGGCCCAACTTTTAATACTCACTCATAATATTGGTGTCAATCCACTAATTACTGTCATGATTATGTAATTATCAGTATATTGGTGATAAGTTATGATGTCAATCAATATTGCTAATCACTATGATACTGCAATAACTATCATTATTATTTGATGATGAATTATGATCTATATAATTATCATTGATATCAGTAGTATACTATATTAACTTATCAGAATTGCAATATTAATCCAATTAATCATTGCCAACTGATGATACTTATAGTTATCAGATATGGTAATGCCGATAAATATACATAGCTGTCATATTATCATCTAATTATCATTGGGTTAATGAAATGAATAATGTTGGTTAATGATTAATGATGGTTAACATTAAGAATAATGTTGGTTCATCATATGTCTAATAATGTTGGTTAATTAATCTTACCCTCTGGTAATTTAACGTAGCTATTGAAAATAACCATTAATAGTGGATTTTCCCATTAAAAATGGTGATTTCCCATAGCTATGTTAATTTGCCAGAGGGTAATGTTGGTAATCACTTGTTGAATCCACCAGATATCGCCCCTTCTGCCGAGCCGATGCCCTGCACGCCAAACGCGCCAGATATCGTCTCAGCGACGGTCAACGCGTTGCTTGGAGCTGATGAACCGCCCAGGGGATGTTCGAAAAAGGAGGAGCTATCCCTATTTTGTATGGGATACATTATGGATTTATGTGGGTTTATATGGACTTATAGTGATTTATATGGAATTTATATGGAATTTATATGGCTTTAACAATGCTGGTGTCCTGAAATTGGGGACCAAAAGGCCACCAAAAGCCCCATGATTGCTGGTCCATTTCCCCAAGTTTTGATAGCTAGTCCACCACATCATTGGGGCGACTAGTCAGTAGATGTCAGTAATGCTGATATGTGACATATCCCATGTGTAGTTCAAACACCCAGCATGACTCAGCATGACTGGATTTCTGTTATAATTACATCCCTGTTATATCGTAATCCCATCTGGAATGATCATATTTCCCAGTATATCCGCATTAATAACCATGATCCATCATCATTAACCATGATTCACCATGCTATAACCATGATTTTCCCCATGATTTTCCCATGGGTTTTCCGTCTTTCACGATGAGAAAACCCAGGTGGTTGCTCGCATCTATCCCGCCGAGCCCCCCGAGCGTTCACCCAAGCTGGTGGACATTCTGCCGGAGCCGTGGCCAGTTTTTCGGTGGATTTTCTGCCATGGAAAGATGGAAAAAACCATCTATAAATGGATGGTTTATGGGATGGGTACCCATCTATAAATGGATGGTTTATAGCTGGTTTATCCATTAAAAAATCTATGATGGATGGTTTATGATGGATATCAAAAAATGGATCTATAAATGGATGGTTATTAATAAGTTTATAACAGAAAATCCATCTACAAATGAATGATGATTGGGGGTAGCCCTTATTTTGGGAAACCACCAGACGGTTTCGGCTGATTGTTTCTCACATTTTTCAAATGGGTGTAAGAGAACCATCCAAAATCCACCCACAAAAAGTTGAGACACCATCTGAACCATCGATGGGTGTATTCTTGTGAACTTAGCATGGATACCACCTGTTTTACAGGGCATTTCCGAGACTTTCGAAGCCAAAGCACCAAGAGTCGTCGTCATTTTTTTGGAGCTGGAAACCCATGGTTTTGGCCATGTGATGGCCGCTGAAAAACAGGCAATGACGGGATAAAAATATTTGGGTGTTTTTAATGGTCTGTTTTTTGTGTGTTTTTTCCACCAACAATCAGACAAATGGCTGAACGTGATGTTCTCAACCATGTGTTTTTTTTGAGCGCCTGCAGAATTCTTGGACCCAGAAATGGCCACACATAAAATTTACACCAAGGAATCTGCCCTTTCAAAAGGAAGGCATTACCATCACCATTTCTTAAAGGGCATGTCTACATTGCTCAAGGTTTTCAACTTGTCATTTACCAATCAACTTCCAAGGTCGGTCTGTAGACTCACTCAGAAAAAACTGTTGGCAGTTGCTGTTTTTGACCTCCCAATAGATTGTGCGAATGGTGGGTGACCCGGAAATTGGAGGGTTTCTGTTTGCAACAAAGACAGCCACAGAAATTCACCATTTTTTTGCCATCAACTTGGACTTCGGGGCCAAGCCTTTTATAAATCGGGGTATTGTCTTATCGCAGTTGGAGTTTGTCACAAATCGAAGATGGAATTTTGCTGATGAACATCTCCAGTTGGTAGTGTTTGGTAATTTGTGCCAGTTTGCTACGGAACATCAGCATTTTCAACGGCAAAATCATCGTCAACAACGATTTCCTGGGCCATTTTCATGTTATCAACGGTGGGTAGGCCTGCCTCCTTGATGTTCTCAGGATGAACAAGAAGAAGATGATATTTGGCAGCTGTTGGAGAAGAATGAGGAGTTGATGGGTCAATGCCTTGACCAGAAGAGTTGTTTGTTGGGAAAAAATGTGGATCTAAAAGTGCCGAAGAATCCGGATCGGGTCACCAGCTCCAAAAAAGGAGCGGTCGAGAGATGTAAAGCAACAAACAAAAATACAAAAAACTATATCAACATATCATAGTATCACATTGAGTATTGATATACTATGACTATGAGTATTGTCTTACTATACTCATGTGATACTAAATGGATATCATATTTTGTCTTATCACCGTATCACCGTATTTTTTCTTTAGGCCTCAGCGACAGGAGGATCCCAATGCCGACGACGACGATCTGCCGCCGGAACGGATCCGCAAATTGCTGGGCATTCGCATGCATGGCCGCATCAGTCGTGTGAACCTGGGGAGGACTGGTTACTACGGTTCCTTGGGCCATGAAAGCACCTGGAAGGGGGAGATTCATGGGATTTAGCCATTAAACTGAGACTGAATGGGATATTGGATATGAATGGGATGTATATAGTCAACTGAATATGATTTTTGTCTGAAAATGGTGGATACCCCCAGTTATCACTATGAAATAATGGGGAACGTGATTTTTTCACCAGTGGAATGAAGGACACTTCGTCATTTTTCAGAGGTTTGTTTCTGATCTCAACATGGGATTTTTTCTTTGGGAGACGAAGTAAGACGGGACTGGAGATTGCCATTTGATCATCCTGGGTTCGTGGCTTTAGCGAAACTGCCGAAATTCCATCCTCGAGTTCCTTTTTCAGAGGTATGATCCATCTCTGACTTACCCTTTGGTAAGCTAACATAGCTACTGAAAATGTCTATTTATTAGGTCTCAAACCCCATTTCATCCAGTTAGAAGAAGTTAGAATATCTCCAAAAATCGTCATGGCGATAAAAAACGGGGCCCCATATGTAATTTTGTAGCGAAGTATAGTGGTTGTATGATATGTCATACATATCCCGAGAATACAACCGTCGTGATATACCATGATATACCATATAATATGTTCATATACCACAATGGGATGGATATATATATATATATAACATAATATCTATACATATGTATACAATATGTATATTATATATATACTATAATCTATAATATATATATACATATAATATTCATTCTTTCAATGTTGTTGAATCCCAAGAATGAACCGTACCCCACTGACCCAACAGACGGGAGGACACCATGGCAACGGATAAGTCCGCATTGGCAGAATGGTGATTTTCATCCCCATTTGGACAGGTTATTTAACAATGGGTAAGTTATATAATAAAATATAATATAATATAACATAGGATAGTATAGTATAGTATAGTAAAGTATAGTATAGTATAGTATAGTATAAGATATATATACATATTAATAGTAGTAATAATATTTAATGAGATATATGATATTATATAATAATGGTCTCACTTCCCGTTTCTCTCCCAGGTTTTTTGAAGGCTGACCATACAGACATCCCGGAAGAGGTGCCAACGAAGAGCTGGTGATTTGAACAAATTCAGGGGAAACATCATGACATATTATATTGTATTATATATTATATGATTAAATCATTGATATAGCCAATTATAGCCAATTACTATATGTATATATATATATTATACATTATATGATTATAGCCAATTAAGTGTTCATTTGGCATCAAATCATTGACTTATAGCCAAATTATTGAAATTAACAAATCAGTGATGAATCCATCAATCAATGAATCAATGGTGAGTTCCCGAGTTCACATTGAAGTCATGACATGATTGGTGGACGAATTCGGCATAAAATTGGTGGATAAATCCCCATTGGAAGTCAGTAAAACTTCTGATGGTAGGTAAAAATAATCCATCGACTCCCCAATAGATGACCCTCCGTTGTCTCGTGAAATGAATGTTTTAGTCCCAGTACCCTCTGGTAATTTAACATAACTATGGAAAATCACCATTTATAGTGATTTTTCCCTTGACAAATGGTGATTTACCATAGTTATGTTAGTTTACCAGAGGGTATATGTTGCTTACTCGCCAATTGTAAACATATATTGTTGGTTATGACATGTATATACAATCTTCTAGCTGTAGTCCGTAAGTATGGTTCCGATACCAACACCCCAATGGTAATGTCTTATGATTGGAAACCCAGTATTGGAATAGTTATTGTTAGCCATCAACCTTTGCAAATTAAATTTAAGTGACAATATCCTCAACTATCAATTCCTTTCTTGGTAAAACTCTTCAATTTTGGTAGTTAGATACATGCAATTACAACTGAAAACGCACCACTATAATGGGTCTCAACTACCAACTATTGTATATAATCATCAGAATAGTAATTTGCGAGTAATTATCTTAGGTACCAGTAGTAGTGGCTTACCCAACAATGTATTAACCATGAGACACATTTATGCGATATAAATGTATAACATTATCGATAACCACTACAATGGGGATTAAACCGTCCTTTAACTACCACCAAAACATGTCCAAAACCATTAATCACAAGTCTTTTTCGCAGTTAAACCATATAATTGCCATATCATTGCCATATCATTACCATATCGTTACAAAATACTTATCATGTCATTACTGTATCATTACTGTACGGTCCACTGTCACTTCCCTGGAGGTCTTCTTCCGGGTCCGGAAGGGTGTCGAAGCGCGCGAAGGGGAAGCGGCCCCTTGGATCCCCTTGGTGCTTTCCTGGGACATTGGGGAAAGTGGTCCATTTATGGATGATTCATGGGAAAATATGGGATACCCTCTGGTAAACTAACATAACTATTGAAAATGGCCATTTATAGTGGATTTTCCCATTAAAAATGTTATTTTCCATAGTTATGTTAGTTTACCAGAGGGTATTCATGGGATATTCATGGGGATATGATGAAACAATGGGATATACCAACTCATTGGGGGTTCAAAAATAAAAGTGGTTGGTTCAAAATGTGGTTGATTTCAAGATAAATCATCTATGAATATCCCACTGGCATAAAATCGTGTGGGATTTACCTTAAATTATCTCATATCATTTTGATGGTGAAAAAAACACCATGAACATGGTGATTTTTGGGTTTATGATTGGGTAAACACCCCATTATTTCATGGTAACCAACCATGGTTAGCATGTGATTTCTGTGGCAACTAAGAAAAGGGGGTTCTTGTTTTTTGTATTTAATATTATTTAATCATGAAAAAGAACAAGCTATTGACCAACAAGCTAAATAGCCAATGTTGGGCATATACCAAAACTGGGTGTGTCCATCAAATCTGTGGGGGCAGACCATCTTGATGAAAACAGCAACAAACACTCGATGGTTGTTGGTAAGATCTCAATGGCTGTTTTCTGAATAAGATCATCTCATGGGTTTTTGCTAGACTGCTAGACCTCATTGGTTGCAAAAAAAAAACAAGTTCAACTGTGGTTTTTTGAGGTTCATGGCGCCGAATGGCGCCGAATGTTGTAAACTTCAATGATGCACAACTGGTAAAGCGAATGATTTGTTCAACTACCAATTTAGTATCCCTGAATTGTTCATCCAATTTATGATATTTATGATATTTATGCTTCCTTCACCCAAGCCCACCTCATTGGTTGATACCTCCAGTTTTGATGGTGCCCATTGAAAAAACAATCTGCCGTCACTCAATTTTAACGTCACAATGAATCCAATCTGCTGAAGCCATTACAAGTAGTAATATGAAACACCGTTTTTGGAGGTGGTCTTTCAATGAATAGCCATTATTGTATACCAAACAGGTGGACATTTACCATTGGAACAACTTATGATATATATATATATATACACGTGTATATATGTATATAAATATGTTGATCGATATGACTTGGTATAACATGTATATTGTTGATATGTTTATAGATATCCACATGTCAATGGTAAATCTTGATAGACGATATGGGAAAAAGTGTAGATTGGACAATATGGTGGGTAGATATCCACTATTGAGAAGACATAGATTAAATTAAGGGTGAATATCTACTTGTACATAGTATATGCTTAGACATTTGATATTATCTTGATTAATTCACATTAGATACAATACATCATAATACATCTAACAATAGATAGATTACAAAAACCATTCATATCCCATCAGCATCCTAATCACATTCCCAATAGATATCCCATAAAATCTGATTAATCCCATTTTTATCCTTGATTACATTAACCATCATTACCCTCTGGTAATTTGTTACATAGCTATTGAAAATCACCATTTATAGTGGATTTTCCCATTGAAAATGGTGATTTTCCATAGTTTTGTTAGCTTACCAGAGGGGAACCATTGATATCTATAGCCTGGATAGCCAGCAAGTCATCGATGGAGAGCAAAGCTCTGAGGTCTTTTTTCGTCTGGAGATTCGCCGACGGGGGCATGGGGAGTGGACCCCCTGTGCGGTGAACATCCATTATCATCAGCAGGCAGGGGTCATTAATGGGGGCCTTCATCCAATAGAAACACCGAAGGTTTAAGCCATAAACATCCATAAACCAATGAGGAATATTATTGAACAGATGACGTCGGTTCAATGTCTCTGAAGTTGGGATTGCCCTGTCAGGGGATGGAGATACCGGAAGAATCGGCTGAGCTACTGAAACCAGCTCAGCCACCGTCAGAGGCAACGAAGGAGCCAAAGACGTCGGATGAACGAAAGGATTCAGATGAAGCATCGAAATCGGAGCCGCAGAAAGCTGATGAAGCATCGAAATCGGAGTCTGATGAAGCAAAGAAGCCAGACGAAGCATCGAAATTGGAGTCTGATGAAGCAAAGAAGTCAGATGAAGCATCGAAATCGGAGGTCAAGAAGTCAGATGAGTCTTTGACCACAGAACCAATGAAAGCTGAGCCAAAGGAATCCGATGAACCACCACAACCAGCTGCAGCTGAAGCAGCTGAAGCTGAAGGAAAACAAAGCAACGCGAGAGAGTCACTTCCGCCACCAGAACCAGCTGAACCACCCAAGGTGCAAAGGTCGGCACACGATGCCTGGAGTTTGCTTGGTGATGTCCATTTAGAATCTATTTAACCATGGGTTTATCATGCTTTATTACCAAGATGGGGGAGGATCTACTGGATATATCTTTTGATTTTTGGTCCTCAAATCAGGGATTTATTTTTGTACATACTTTTTTCCTGGTCTTATCATTGGGTTTGCAGATAGGGCACTTTCCCAAATTTTTCAGAGTTTTTGATCCACTCATTTTCCCATTGAAATGAGTCAATCCCATCAGACCCAGGATGGCAAGAAGTGGTGGGAAATTGATGACCCGCCAGTGAAGCCTTCGGTGCAACCCTCGGTGGCCCCTTCGGAACCGCCTTCGGAACAGCCCAAGGCACCAGCACGACGATGGGAAGCCGCGCGGAAGACCTACGGCAAGGGCGACCCAGATGTGGTGCTGTCGGTGGAGGGCAACAGGTTCGATAGGCTCAAAGGGAAGTCCAAAGGTGACAAAGGTGACAGAGGTGGAAAGGGGAAGGCTGAACGGAAGGGCGACAAGGGTAAAGGCAATAAAGGCGAAGCCCGTGGAAAAGGTAGAGATGGACGTGGCAAGGGTCAAAGTTCCAAAAGTCATCAACAAAGTCATCAACAAAGTCATCAACAAAGTCATCAACCTCCTCAACATCATCGCCCCAGTGGCTCAGCTCGCCCCATTTTTGGTCAGCCAAGTGGCTCTCTTCAACCGGAAACGGCAGACTTTGGATCCAAGGTGCACATCCACGTGCACGTGAACGGTCAGGAGATGCCTCGCTGTCCCACGCCCCGGGGATCCATTGCGCAACTGCTCCCGCAGGCGCCACCGGAGGCACCGGAGGCGCCGAGAGTGAGGATTCGCCCCACGGTGGCGCCAAAGAAGCTCGAGAAGAAGAAGAAGAGGAAAAATCGGAGAAACCAAAACAACTTTGAATCAAATTATTCAATGGATCAGATGGATCAGATGGATCAGATGGATCAGATGGAGATGGAGATGGAGATGGAACCAGAAATCGACGTGCGCAAATCGAAACTGCCTGGAACATCTGGCAGTGGGCCTTGGAATCCGAATGACACGCATCCATCCAGACCCAAGATCATCCCATCCCAAGCTCCAGCTTCAGCAGCTTCAGCTTCATCAGCTCCCGCTCCCGCGCGCAAAGTGACCAAAGTGTTACAGTCCCGTCCCAAGTGTATGCCCCGAAAACGACCTGATGAACGACCTGATGTCACTGATGTCATTCCTCCAGATTCCAAATCCTCCAGATTTTCAGCTCCGCTTCCGGTGGCTGGATGAGTTGGTCACATCGTTTTTTTTTGCCAAAATTTGGATGTTTCCCATATTTTTTCCAAATGTTTCTGGTTATTCTCATCATCTTTTTCTATGACCCCAGGTGAAAAAGGAGGACGACGACTTCATCATGGTCCGGGTGGACAGCACGCCGCCGCCGCCGTCAACGTCAACAGCGACGTCGTCGTCGGCGTCGGACTTCGTCCTGGTGCAGGTGGAGATGGATGAACCGAAACAACTGCCACGACCCAAGGTGGAAGTGAAAGAGGAAGACTGGGATGAGGATTGGTGATGCCAGTGATATACGCCAGGAAGATCGCCAGGATGAGATGAGTTTTGAAGCGACATGCTGGGAATACTTGGATCGGGATGATGGAATTGGTCTGAAACTTTTTGGAATATTTTTCTGATTGGAAATGGTGGAACTTTTAAACCACAACGGTGCGTCTGCAAATTGGGTGATGAAAACCCCAGTGGTTGGCGGCGTGTTTCGACCCTGTGACCCGAAAAAAAAAGGAATCTCTATGGCCATGGCGAAACCGGTCCCAAAAATGGGTTTTTACATCTGGAAGACATCCAAGAATCGCCTCATCATCTGGTTTCCCTCAGTTTCCCCATGAAAAACATGAAAAACATGGCCATATTTTGTGCCATTTGAATGTTGCCGAGGGATTGCTGCTCTTTAACATCCTCGGACTTTCGGTGTGGTGTAACTTGGCAGGGACGGGGTGGATCAAGTATCAATGATTTTCGTAAACTAAAGCTCCATTTATGTTGGAAATTCCCATGGGTAAGGTTTGATACCCAAAGGGTAACTCTTTGAACATGTGGAAATGGCATGGCTCAGGGAACTTCAGTGGTTGTGCTCCCATTGCTGTCATAGCTGTCACTGTTCTGAATCCAATCTGGATCCCATATGTTTCATGGGAAAATCAATGAGTAGAATTTCCATTAAACCAATCCATCGATTGAAAATCCCATGTTTTTTTTTTTTTAAATCTCCCCTCACTATTGAAGTGAACATGTAAAAACAATGTATATCATTATATATCCATTTATACAATGAACATAGATGTTTTTCCCCTCCAAATATGTAGGTTTGATACATTGCTTGTAAACATTCTTTCCAAGGATTCTATACATCACCAAAACGCATCAGCTTAAGATGCTGACGATTTACCTTTTGATAATGGTTGGTATTAATACATGCTGACCCAGAAAGCAACACCACTAGTTTTTTCGAAGGATACCTTCTGATATTATTTTGGATCAACATCTATGTTTTCCAAGTATATAACTACATATAACTACAATAGTTACACCAGTTTTCCCTTCATTTTCCCTCCAACAAAATGAATCACTCCCGGCCGCTTCCGATCAACTTCCTGAGGCCTGGGGACATCCACATGCGGATCGCGCCATTCGAGTGCTGGCGGATCAGGAGAGTGTTTTTTCCCCACCTGCCAGGTGAGGGTTGTTAGATTTTATGTCAGTTGCCTCCTCCTCCTCCTTCTCCTCCTTCTCCTCCTCCTTCTCCTCCTCCTCCTCCGCCTCCTCCTGCCTCGTCCT
>Ga0126342_10010574_pt1 | contig 16513 bp, 22 predicted proteins | sample Cyp1metagenome_FD_92528 | JGI IMG/M metagenome (GOLD analysis project Ga0126342, IMG submission 92528) | Coral microbial communities from Lord Howe Island, Old Settlement Bay, Australia - Cyphastrea 1 metagenome | ecosystem: Host-associated > Invertebrates > Cnidaria > Coral ... | reverse complement strand
CTTTTGTGAAAGTTAGCAGAAAGATGCTGACTGGCGACTCCGCATCATTTTGTGTCAAGGCGTGACACACCAACAAGAACCATAGCGACATGAGCAAGACATTTCTCCTTGTTGCTTGTGTGTCTGGTAAAAGTGGCTGAGCTCTGGGAGTGGTTGACTTGGTAGCGTGGACGGTTCTAGTGAGTTAAGGACGACGTCCTGGACGCTGACCCAAGGGTTTCGAAGGTTGCGTACCTTCTGCAAAACAACCACACATCTCAACCTTGGCAAATATTGCAAACAAACATGGCCACCTCACAACTTAAACCCTGACACCTGCGGTACTTGACAAACAAACATGGCCACCTCACAGCTTAACCTGGACAGCTTACATGCTGGCAGGCGCATGTAATTCAGAAGCTAACATGGCCACTACACAGCGTAAACCCTGGCAGAGGCAGTTTTTGACAAGCAAACATGGTCACCCTCACAGCTTAGCCCGTGGCAAGTATTTGACAAACAAAGGTGGCCACCTCACAGCTTCAGCCTTGGCAGGCTTTAAGCTGTGGGGTGGCCATGTTTCGTTTTTAAATACTGCGCCTGCCAAGGTTTGTGCACAGAAACCTGCCACGTAGTTTTTGGTTGTGTTGTGGTTGTGTGTTTCTGTTTGCCTGTTTTTGCTTTGTTGTGTTTGGTTTGCTTTCTTGTCTGTTTTAATGTTGGGACAGCTTCTGGACGTACTAGTCCACTACCAGCCCTTTTGGGGCTTTCGACAAGTTGACTGCCCTGCATGTAAATTACAATTCAACTGTTTGCCGCGATTGAATGTGTGTAACGACCTGGCAGAAGCCATGAACGTCCGCCCTACTAGGGAGAAATGTAAACCTGCAAAATGAGTGAGCTCCGCCAGCAATACTCCTCAGCCATAGGCAACGCTCGCAAGATGAAAGGTCGTGCAGATAACATGAAGCCAGACAATGCAATGACTCCACGCTCGGACAGCAAAAGAAAGCCGAAGGTTGACATGACTGCAAACAACAGTTTCGCCATACCAACTGTACATTCAGCAATGGAGGAAGCCACTTCTCACTCTTAGTAAAGACATCCGTCATCCTGTGACGATGCTTCACTCTGAGTGTTCTGTGCAGTGCGCCCCTGACGAACTTCACAAACCAATCTCTGAGGCGACTGCTGCAAACCTGGTAGCTGTTCCACAGTGTTTCTTGGAAAATCGGGTGGACTGGGTGGACGATCTCCTTTGTGTTTTGTTGTTTTTTTGGTGTCTTGGTTCGTGTTGGTTTGGTTTGCTTTTTGGTGATGACTTGTGACAGTAAACAGGACTATGTATCGGTCCTACACCAGTTCGCTTTTAGATGGCCTACGCATGACATAGTTAATCAATTAATCCCAATTTGCAACATGCAACAAAGCAGTTGAACGACCTGGCAGAAGCCATGAAGGCGTTGGACGGAAAAAAAAGGACTGGGTGGACGATCCCAAATGATGACAAACACTTGAGATGAAGGCGTTGGACGGAAAAAAACCTGAGCTGGTTGTGATGTGCCTGAGCAAACGCATGCTGAACTTTGATGTAGGGGTACCCTGTTTTGGGACACTGCTTCGCTGTTTCCGCTGGCGAAACGCAAGTCTGACTGGGGGATTTGCGGGTCGTCTTTTTTGGTGTGGTTGTGGTTTTCGTTTTGTTGCTTCATCGATTTGCTTATTCTAAGGACTTTTTGTCCTTGTACAGAGTTTTGACTGCTTACTCACATGTAAGGACCGAGCCATTAGTGCGACATCGGCCACACTCAGAGGAAAAAAAGAAAAAAAAGTGCCTGAGCAAACACATTCTGTACTACTTGTTGTTGCAAACCATTCAACCTCATGTTAAACTCACTCACACTATCTGGGCTATCTGAGTCATCTGCGCAGTGGAGAAAACTTCTTGCTGTCCAGTTGGACTTCCTGGCATACTTGCACAACCTCTGGCAGCTTTGGGGTGGGGGGTCGCACAGAGGCATACGGTGCAGTTGCCCCTCCAGGCAAACCTTGTCGCCCTCCGGCGAGTTCATCCAAACGTTGAGGTCCTTGTGCAGCCCCTCTTTGGAACTTGCAGTAGTCCATGTAGAATCCCACAAATTCCAGACAGATTCCACCTTTAAACTTAGGCCAACGAAACGACGTGCCAAGCATCAGCCATGCCATCAGCATATACCAGATGTGGTCATACTCATCCCATCACCATCATCATCATCATCACCACCATCATCATCATCATCATCACCATCATCATCATCATCATCACCATAATCATCCTTATCATCATCATCATCAACATCATCATCACCACCACCACCATCATCATCATCACCATCATCATCATCACCATCATCATCATCACCACCACCATCATCATCACCATCATCATCGTCATCATCATCATCATCATCATATTCATCATACTCATCATCATCATCATCCTCATCATCCTCATCATCATCATCATCATACTCATCATCATACCCATCATCATCACCATCATCATACTCATCATCATCACCAGCTCTTCAAAATCATCATTGTCATCACCACCAACATCAACATCAACATCAACATCAACATCAACATCATCATCATCATCATCATCGTCATCATCATCAACAACAACATCACAAAATGTCATTATCGTCTTCATGGTTCAACATTATGATCATCATCATGAGCTGTATCCATAAATTTCATCACCATCATCACCCACATCTTCATCAACATGTCCGACATCATCTCCTTAGTCCTGCGCATTTCCTACAACTCCAACATAACCTACATCATCTACATCATTTACATAGGTTTGGGCATGTAAGTGAGCAACTTGTATACTTTATGAACTGTTCAATTTTCTTTAGACACTTACAAAATGTTTATCTCATGTCCATCATCTACGCAGGTGTAAACATGTAGGTGTTCAACATCTATGACTATGAACAAAAATCCCTTGAAAACACCTTGTGCGTTCTTATTTGGGGGCTCCTTGAGCAACCCTGTGCGGAGATACATTGAAGTCGATAACGTAGCTGGCGTTTGTGTGCAAGTGCAAGTTGGCAGGGCTGTGCTTCTTCTGAAACAGGGTTTTCCATTTAAAGAATGTTTTGTCGCATGGAGGAAAACCTTGCGTCAAGATGTGATCTTGCATTACTGCAATCTCGGAAGCAGGTGTGATCAGGCTATCCAAATCCCGTTTTTAAGGTGCTAATATCGGTGTTTCAGCTGGTGTATTGGTGGCTTCAATTGATTAATGTTGTTCTTGTTGCTGCTGCTGTTCTTGTTGCTGTTCTTGTCGCTGTTGTTGTTTATTGTTGTTGTTGTTGTTGCTGTTGCTGCTGCTGCTGCTGTTGCTGCTGCTGTTGCTGCTGCTGTTAGTGTTGTTGTTGTTGTTGTGGTTGTGGTTGTGGTTGTGGTTGTTGTTGTTGTTGTTGTTGTTGTTGTTGTTTCTTTTTGTTGTTGTCAATTGTCGAAGAGGACATTGACCAGAGTATGATCGTAGAATAACAAAAAAAATGGCAAATGCGAAGGTACCGTAAAAGTTTTTGCCAGAGAAGCAAGTGCGTGCTTAAGTACAAGTGAAGAGCGGAAACGTAGCAACAAATTTTCATGCAAAATGAACTATAACCTGAGGATGACTGTTCCTTATCTCTCTCCAGATCAATTTTGTTAAAGGCCTTTCGTCGCATAGTTCCTAACAGTCCATCTCTCCCGTCCCACCCCCCCCGAACCCCCCCCCAACCAACACCCAGCGTATCAACACCTATGTCACTTCATGAAGATGAATCATACAGGACCTGGTCGAACATCTCCATGTCACAAGAACCACATGAACCACATCTTCATGTAAGACAACATGATTGTAGTTGATGCATGTACAAAATATCAAAATGTGCAAATTATCAGGGGCCCCGGTCCCCGTCTAGCCAAAAACGAGACCATACGACAAAATCAAATCCCCAGACGCAAGTGGTGCTTCCATGGTGTGGGACAAGAAACTGCAAGCACAAAACAAAAATAGCTGACGACAATGTGGCCCGGAACAAGAGCAGAAGGGAGTAGATCAAGAGAGGATGGAAAAGAAGGTGACGGATGATGAATGATGATGATTGATGATGAAAAATGAACATGACAAATGAACTTGATGACGTTGATGTGATGAGAATATACGACTGATTGATGCTTCTAAGGCGGCTTCACGCAAACAAACTTTTACATTTTACACAGGGAACTTTTACGCACAAAAAAAAATACAGAGAGAAGTCCTTACACAGAGGAATTTCTACACAGAAACTTTTACACAGAAATATCTGTACAAGGAAAACGTTTATACACAGACAGGATGACACACACACACACAAAAACTTTTGGAAACATTTACACAAAAAACATTTTTTACAGGAGAATTTTTACATACAAAAAATTTTACATAGGAAAAAAAATGCACAGAACAACTTTTACACACAGATGGACGAGACCTGGTTGCCCTTGCCGCCTTGAGAGAAATTTGGAAAGATACAAGTAGATCACCTAGAAATTAATTCTTGTGAAATTAAGTCCTGTGTAAGAACTCCTGTGTAGGAACGTGTGTAGATTGTGTTACTCATGTCGATGATGTATGTGATGTAGATGAAAATGTACAGACCGTGTGGATGATGTATGTGATGTAGATGTAGATGATGCAGGTGATGTAAGGAAGAAAAACATGTGGGAAATGTAGATGATGTATGTCATTGTATGTGATGTAGATGAGGTTTATGTAGATGATTTAGGTGATGTAAAGGATTCAAAAATTGTTCTGTAAAAAAAAATGACAGTTGAATTTGGCAGCAGTTCTTGAGGAACAACCCTTCGCAGAAACTTTCGGGAATAACAATGTGCTGTGGGGTGCTAGTATGTGCATCTAATGCACCTGTGCCTTCCGCAGTGGAAACAGTTGTGAAGTGCTTTGCTTTGATTGAATTACGAAACCGTGCTGCATATCCCCACATGCGGGTGGTGTTTCCATGGTGTGACATGGTTGTGCAAGTGCAAACAAACCACCATAGTGTGGGACATGTATGTTGAAGTACAAACAAACCATGGTGTGGGACATCTATGTGCAAGTGAAAACAAAATATGATAATGTGCCATGGGAATCAATGGGATGTGTATCTGCATGTGCAAGGCAAAACACGGCACCGCAGTGTGAGACTCGCACCTGCATGCGCGCGTACAACACAAAACAAAAGAGGACAGGACAGGACAAGACAGGATACGACGAAACAAGAGACGGTGGCACACGGCGGGAAGTGTAGGTGCAGGTGCATGACAAAACATTACATTATGGCACCGCAGTGTGGAAGAAACCAAAACCTCTATGTGTAGCCCATGTACAAATACAATCGAAAATGTGTTTCAATGAACATTATCGCACCCCCACCCCAAGGCCCAAAAACGAAACCACATGGCTGTCACAAAACCATATTCAAAACCAATTAAGAGTGGTGGAACTTCTTATTGTGGTCCAAAAACCTATTGTTTGATTCAATTCGGGCTAATTAGCAATGGAACATTGAAACCCAGTGAAAATGCGTTCTTCATTTTACCGGTGCCCATTTTTTGGTTCAAATTTTTCTGAGGGCGGTCGATGCGACCGGCCATGGTCGTGGACACTTAAAGGAGACAAGGCGCGCTGGCTCCAATGGTGTCGTTTTCACGGGATTTACCATAGGGATTTCGTGGAAAACACTGCTTTGAATAGATCCAAAATTAAAAAATACCCTTACGTTTTTTTTTTTGTGGGGGGGAAGGGATTACTGGCAAAGGTACTGGAAAACAATAAGATGAGTTGGTCCGAAAATTGGCCAAAATAGCAGTCAATTGGTGATTCAAATCGGTAGGATGTTCAGATTGAGAAACATGATGGCTGTAAAGAAAACCATGTAAAAAAAAAATTCAAAAACCATATTAATTAAACACTTACAAGGGTGGTAGCGCTGACGTCCATCATGTGATAGGTTTGTGGTACAAAAATACCCTTGGCTGTGGAGGCAGACTGCTACGAAAATCTGGTGGCGTTTCTGGATACATCCCCAATCGTACCAGTGCAATGCGGCCCCAATTTTGTGAGCCACATTTTGTTTTATTGTTAGTTACTAATAGTCATACATGGCATGTTCCCATTTATTCAATTTATTCATCCACTCGCTGAAATCTAGGTTTTTAGGTTTCCTATCAATCCATGTGATGCTTCGTCGCTCCAAACCTTACCATACCCTGCTGATTGGCTTGGGTGGTAGATGTATCTAGAATTTGGACACCTCAACACCCTTGGGCCCCACATTTAGGTTTTAAATCACATTGTTTTGTTTGAATTTATTTGATGCATCTATTTGTGGATAGGCCCAAATTTGAGCTGCCTAACATCACCAAATTCGATTACTTCACTATCCGTGCACGTGTTTTTTTTGACCCACGGCAAGTTGGGTTTTTCAAACACCAACCCCCTGTCAGATCTAGATAAGCCTTGCCAGGATGCTTTTGCTCCTCGAAACTCCGGCCGGGTTGGGGCGCCAAGATCAAATTGCAAGGTATTCAGACATGGTTGTGGCTGAAAATGGTGGATTTTTCCTCAAATTATGGGCATTTTAGGAGTGGTGATGAACCGTGATGAAGCGATGGATGGAAAAAAACGGGGTAATTCGCATGTTTTCAAACCGCATGGATCAGGGAAGAGTTGATCGCCCAGTGGGGGATGAGCACAACAAATTCCATCCAGAGACAGACCATATGGAGAATTGTGCACTGTCAAAGTTGGGAATTTCCTGAAACGGGGAAAATGAAACTCGGGCACCTCTAAAGTCCGAAAAAAATCATCAGCCCTATTCGAACTGAAATAAATTGGGGGACCCATCAACCAATTTATACAATCACATATTATATATATTTTGTGGTAAATCCAATAGCCAAATCTAAGAAGCTCTATAAAGCACACTAAATTCTAAATGGTGAATTTTTATTGAAATTTAATCGTCTTGGAATTTCAGAGTTACCGAGTTGTTTCAGTGATTCAGGTGGACTCCGAACCTGAGGTATGCTCTCTTCACTGTGAAAAACAAGAAGCTCTTGAAGGCAGTTTTGGGGGGCCAGGAGGTATTTTTTTCTCGCCAGAAATGGTTCATTTTTTTGGACTATGACATCTATGACCCACATTTTGAGCATTTTTGGAGATTGCGGGCACTAATTTCACATTGCCGGATGATTTTTACCTTTGTTGTTCAACATTTCCATTTCTGCCAGTGCATTTTTGTCACATTTCTCCACTAACAAACATGTTGACATAGTTGACATGGAAAACTTACGTATCAGCCGTATCAGAATTTCGAACAGCAAGGCCCACACTTTCTTATGACTTTCCCATTAAAAATAGCTACTACATGTTTACTACATGGATGTCAGGCAGAAACGGATTCCATCTATGACTCCTTCAAGACCAGCAATGATGCTGCGTGCACCACTCGGCGTGAGTTAGGTGAGGCACCACAAGGGAAGATATATGATACTATATATTATATTATATTCTATTATATTATATTATATTCTATTATATTATATTATATTATATTATATCCTATTGTATTGTATTGTATTGTATTGTATTATATTGTATTATATTATATTGTATTGTATTGTATTATATTGTATTGTATTGTATTATATTATATTATATTATACTATAAGATGATTCCGAGGCAAGATTGGGGTCCGGACAACCTACAGATTTCATCGCTTTTAGCAGTTTAGCAGGAAATAAATCATCTGCTTGTGACGGTTGATAGTTCTGACTTCTGACCCATACCCAGAAAGCTGGTGGCAGTGGCTTCTTTTTGTGGCAGAGTGCAAGGTCATGAGATGCATTTTGAACACTCCAGTCAACCTCCACTGGTAAATTCCCAGGTAAGTCGCTCAAAAGGTTGCAGCAAAATGTGATGCATCTGAGAATGGTCCGAATGGTGCTCCGAGGCGGCAGGTGGGCCTCACGGCTTTTCACAAGTTTGAGGACACCAAGGCAGCCATGGAGGCCTGGAAAGGGGATTTTTTTTTTTTTTCGGAAGCAGAACATATGGAGGATTCGAGAGTGAAAACTGGGGGATTTAAAAATCATTGATGAATAAAAACAGGCAAAAACGCACCTGGTCTTGGATCATTTTCCATGAGCAAAAATCCATATGAATTATAATTACTCACCCCAGATCAGTTTTTCTTGACTTTCCACAGTGACGGGACACGGTGGATCCCTACCTTGAGACCACCAGAAGTAGCCCGGGGACTGCTGCGTTCATGGAGCAGTTGTGAATGTTGCCAGAGAAACACCAATAGCTGATGGATTACCGAGTTGTGTTAATTATCACTACTATGGTGGGTAAATGAGTTGTTTGACTTTCAGGGCCTAGATTTGCTTTGCAAAGGAACAAGATGTGGATGGTTCGAAATTTGTTTAGAACTGCGTCCACTGGTCAAACTAAACTGTCTTGCTGGAGGCAATTCCTTGGGTAGGCTTGCTCAACGAAAAGCCGGAGATTGTCGCCGTGGCGATTAGCAATCGGTCAAAAGTCAAAACCTATGAAATTACAATATTTGGGGAATAAACATCCAGTAAGCAGCAATTTTAGGGTGCCTAGGTACCAGGGTTTTGCTCATAACCATACAATCCATAGCATCAACTGCATAGCATGGGCGTATGAACCCAAGTACCCCACCCCAACGATACCCCGCGGTCAGGTAAAGACTGTGGTCCAAGTCCAAGTACATAAAGTAAGCATTTTATTTCTGATGTGTTTATCCAAGTACAGTATAGCAACCTCCACAAAAAAAAGTAAAATCCCACTAGACTAGTGCTAAGTTCCTTTTCTAGTTTTTGTTTGGGATTGTTAAATGAATCATTTCCGTGAGAATCGACTATTTGTGGGCCAATGAACCTCCAGGCCTGTACCGAATTGACGGACGGCAGCGTGGGGAAGAGTCTGAAGAAGTTTCTGAAGAAGTCACTGGGCTCAAAGACACAATAGTGTTTTTTTTGGTCAAAATCCAAGATATTTTCCATGGTGAACACATCAAAATGGTGATGACACGCTAGATATATACACTATTAGATGGTATGACTGTTACTTCAGAATGGCACGTTTCCGGAGATGGCAGCTCAAAATCCACCAAAACCCATTTCTGGAAGTTATGGATGGTATAGCTGGTATAGCTGGACGTTACTTCCATTCCTCAATTTATTTTTTGTCATTCTGCAGATGGGCAACGGAAACCTGGCCAGCTGGTGTGTTTTTATTCGTGTTTGGGTCCCCAAGAATGGGGGTATCTATTATAATATATGAATCAATATGATATATTATATTGTATTATAAGTTGTTATAGAACTGGGTTACAGTTATTATATTGTTCCCCACTTTCTAACCTTCATTGTTCATTGATCTTCCGAGGAATGTGGTGGACGCCGGTCTCACCGAAAGTCTGGCGGTTGGGGGACCTAAAATGGATGGGTCGGTAAAAATAGCCTGGTTGATAGGCTATTCTTGGGAGTTTTACTATGTTTTACTACCAAAGTTATTGGGGATTGTGAGAAACTCAGAGGGGAAACCAGAAAAACCAACTAGTGGATACTCGTGGCATGAGATGGGATAGGGGGTATTTTTAATTGGCTCATGTCAGACTTCTGGCCTACACTGAGACGAAAATGGCCCAACAATCCAAGGGTTTCGAAACAATTTTCCCCATTGAGACTTGCATCGTTGATCTTATAGATTGTGCGGGGGACGAACAAAAATCGGGTCGAAATAAAGGATACAAACGCCCAGAATGGAAATATGAACCGGCGGATTTCAAGCGTTGTTGCGATCATGGGTCAAATCGGGGAAGATAAAACCAACACTGACCATGATACAGCAACGATCGAGCAACAACTCTACGCAATTAGAGTAGTTGGTACCGCAGTAGGTGCGCGTAGAACTGAAAGGTGTTGGTCCTACAAATGATTAAAAGTTGAGGGGTCTTGATTTTTTGACATCTACAGCCACATTGGAAGTGAGACAAAGGAGTGTGACCCATGTAGAACAGCCTAGCAACTGGGTACCAACTGGGTTGGTAGTTGCAAATGACTGGGGCAACTGGGTTAGTTTTTTCACACGGATGATATGCCTGGCCTTTCCACAAGGTGTTGGACAAGCCCCTCGGGATGAATATCAACAAGAAGCTGGGCATTGAGGCGAAATCACAGTTTCGCTTTGGCAACAGGAATCACGGGAGAACTTGACGGACGTTTACGGAGGCCTTTTCACTGGATTGGTTTAAGGGAAAATCTACAGGAAACCCATGGTTTTTTACCATCAAATATAGGGCTTTCCTGTAAATTTTCCCATAAACCAATTCTATGACATTTGCAGCAATTTTGGCTAGTGCAGAGTCAGATGTTCAGCGATCTGGGGGTGTTGCACTGCCATGGCCGCCATGGAATGTCACGATTTGAGTAAGTCGCTCCTAGAGCAATGCTTGAAGGACAGGGTTTCAAGTTGGTCAGATCGATTCATGGAAATCACTTGAAAAAATGTGATCGGTCTCCTTGACTGTAGCCTTTTCCCATGTTTCCCACCATTTTTTGTTGGGTTTTCGCCAACCTCCTGGGTCGTCAACGGAGGACTACGAGGCCACCGGGCGTCCCGCCATCCTCAGGGCCCTGGAAGCCATCGCCTTTCCTGCGAGCAGCAGGAGCAACGTGCGACGGAGAGGCGAAGATGGCGAAGTGCTGGGGATGTGTTTGGGGATGACTGAGTGCTGGATCCGAGGCCAGGTTCTTCAAAGTGCCGGACTTTTTTTTGGGTTTGCAACAAGTTGGAAGAATTTTTAGGATTCATGGATGTTTTTTCCCGACAATTGGCAAAACATCAGCGCAGATTCGGCAGGTTTGGACGGAGGTGGACAAAAGTCACAACTCATGGACTGATGGTTCAATGGTGGATTATCACTATGGTGGGTAAAATCATTTATATAATTGCAGGGGTCCCCAAATAGGTAGACATGTTTTGGAGGATATCTTGTCGTAGTTAAATGATGTTTATTTATTTTTTGTTTTCATATTTGAGTTTGTTCAAAAAAACGAGAGATTACCACCAGTTTACGTTCTCCCTTGTATTTTGGGAGTAAACTTTACATCACTTTTTGGGGCTCAAATATAGTGGTTAACCTAAAACTTAAAACCCAAAAAGTAGCGATGTTTGCAGAGGAAAAGTAAGGAGCGCTGAGTCTTGTCTTGTTGTCTGACATGGCTGGTGAAATAGCCTTGTCTTTGAAATCAATGGGGGAATTTGCAGCTAATCTTAGTAGATAAGAAAAACCATTTCACCACCATTTCACCATCATTTCAGCAACAAGATGCCACCATTTCATCATTTGCTGTGCTGCTGGCAGGTCCGATGCCCTCGCGGCAAACCCGGGAACGGCCCAATTTGTGTCGTCTCCTCTGCAGCTTTGCACAGAAGGAACTGCCCGGATTCCACTTCACTTCGATTCAGGTGCGACATCTGAGCCATCTGGGCCATGAACACAATGCGACCAGCTTAATCCCGAAAAATTGGAGAGTAAAATGAGATGTGTACAGCTGGGAACACCATTGAAGTAAATCGAGGGTTACCCGAAAAATGTAACTTTGGGTGAATTGGGGATGGTCTAATTTTGGGTGATGTTTCGCCGCCAAAAACTGGGCCTTCGTGATGGAACCGGAATGTCAGCCATGCTTTGGGCCCATTAGCGCCCGGTTGTGCTATGATCATCCAGTGCTTATGCCCCCAGTAAGCTGGGTTCATACTTCCATCCAACTCATCCAGTAGATACTCAGTAGATGTACCATAAACTCATCCATTCGCCCAGTTAACGAAGTTGGCTAACCCAACTAGCCATTTGCCATTCGCCCAGGTGAACAAGGACTACGCGGCCGAGCTCCACGTTGACAAGAAGGATGCAGGTGACTCGCGCATCATCGGCCTTGGGCCTTATCGAGGTGGACAGCTCTGGGTGGATGATGGCAGCCATGGAGGCGGTTGCCGACAAACAGCGTTTGTCAAGTACCCTCTGGTTATGTAACATAGCTATGGAAAATCACCATTTTTAATGGGAAAATCCACTATAAATGGTCATTTTCAATAGCTATGTTAATTTACCAGAGGGTAGCTTTCTGTAAAGTTATATCTTCTTGACATTGGTGAGATTGGTTGTCTTTGGATTGTAACCAATATTCTCATCATTTCTCATCTACAAGTTGATTTCATGCGTTTATCAGCGTTTATTAAACATGGCTGGTTGGGAAATCCCGGAAGTCCTGAACGAGGCAAGGGACGCGTGGCGAACGTGAAGGGCCGGTGGCTGGGTTTTGATGGCAACTTGCCCCACAAGGTGCTTCCCTTCACGGGAAGACGCTACACCTTGGTCTTCTTCTCGAAGCTCCGTGGTTGGAATGTGGGCTTGGACCCTTGCTCCAAGCACGGCAAGATGCTTCGGGACCTCGGCTTTCCGCTACCAATGAGGGAACCGACGGTGAAGAATCTGATGCACAGCTCAGAGCTGCTGCTGAGGGCCAAAAAGAGGTACGAAGCTTTTGCGGCTCGGAGTCTGCAGCGAGGGGCTGGAAGGACCTTGAGGCTTCACCTGGAGGCACCTGGGGCTGCGTTTGCGGCGCACGTGTCGAGTGCCTCGCCCATGGCGGCGTTGAAGGCTGCCTTTGGGGAAGTGACCAAGGCGACCAGGGCGACCAAGGTGACCAAGGAGGAGGAAGTGGGGGAAGAAATTGAGGTCAAGATGGCATCACTTCCACTGCTTCCTACTGATAGCTTTGGGCGCCTGGGAGTATCGCAGAGGGCTTTTTGTACGGTGGACTCTGCTGCCAAGCGGCAGCGAACCATGGGTCCCTCCCTGACTTGCTAAAGTGCTGGGGCTACCCTGAAGCGAGTGACATTTGAATCGATGAAGAGACTCGGAGGTGATGAAAAAAATCCGCAGTGTGTGACTGTGAGGTCCGATGCTAGTCCTTTGACTTGAGTCCGATGCTGAATGGTTAGACTAAGTAATTATGATGCTTTTGATGCTGATGGGTTTGGAGCACATTCCTAAAAAGTCTGAAAATTAACACCTCGACATGTGTGACTGCCGTCCAGAGCTGTCGTCCAGTATCCCCTCCCTCCGTTTGTTTTAGGTGAACCTCGATATGCAGCAAGCAAAATGATACCTGTCTTGGATGGTTATATAACCCTTACACATCAGCTTCAAAGAATATGTCGATCATGAATTTCAGGTGGTTTGAATCATTGTAAGTAAATCAAGAGCATTTTTTTTCAGAATGGATTCCAGGTATTTCGGGAGTTGTGCCAACTTTTTCATAGTTATAGTTCAGAGCATTTATGATAGCAAAACCCACATGTTTGATAGTTCAACATCATGAATTTCAGGGTTCATCTCCCAGCTACACCAGCGCACGATTTCTGATTTGGAGGTGTCGGTGATGAGTGACAGCTTGAAAGAGATCATGCGAGGAGTTCGCATGCACCTGCAGGGGCGCCCGATGGACATCGATGATGGGCGATATGGGGTTTCATGGAATGATGGGATCAGTGGATATGATATGATATGTATATATATATGTATTGTATATAGTTATAGTTATTGTATATATGATAGTTATAGTTATAGTTATAGTTATATATAATGGGATATATATATATATATATTGTATATAGTTATATATGAATAATGGTATGATAATGAGATATTAATGATATTCTGGTAGCAATGATGGAATCATGAGAGGTATAAGCAAATTATTTCCTGGAAATCAATAGGAAATCAATAGGATATTCACTATCCAATGATGGAACTAATTGGATAATATTGAAATTATAACACGAATTTCCAACTGGGATATAAAACCAATATCATTTTTTATTTTTATTTTTTGAATGGGATATGACGGGATGTGTATATATATATATATATACATATGATATTATAACCAAATGATGCTGGATTGATGCTGACCTTGCAGTTTCTTTGATTTTTTGTTGTTCTATCAACATATCCAATGCCTCCAATGGTGAAATTTGACCAGCCATTTGAGTCTCCAGCTGACTGCACTAAGGACAGACTTGATCGAGGGACTGGATGAGCAGGAGGCGTAATCCCGATTGGTTTTGGGATCACATTTTTCATGATGAGCCAGTAGCAACCCATCAACCCCCCAAAAAGATGCGCCGAAAAGTGGAGAATCCTACGTTGGGTTGCTACACTGCAATGGTCAACGACCAACATTTTAAGTGCTACTTGTAGATGGGGCTATCAATGCGAATCCAATCCTATCAATAAGTCGCCCCGGGTTTTACCACCCACTTCCGAGGTCTATCTCCATTCTCTTAAGGATGCTAAGTAGTCTACTTTGGCATGCGATTATTGATGTGGTCAAATGAACACCTAGCCATCCGAGCTGTTTGCACGGCGATTCAATCAGTTGGCGGGCCTGTTTTAGCATAACGACTCCACCATTGCGAGTGGACCTTAGTCATGCGTGGAAACTTGGCCGTTGCCCGGGACGGAGGTCAAGACGATGTCTTTGGGCTTGGCGCATACCCTGTTCCCTGGCTGTGGGAAGGTTGGAAGGGATTTTGAAGTGATGACTTGGGGTTAAAAAGGTTTGTTTGGCTTCTTGCGTTTGGTTTTGGGGCTGACCAGTGCTGATAAAGAACCCATGTAGGAATTCCCAAGCTCGCCCAACAAGTGGACAGTTAAGGATAGGATCGGAAAGTGCAATGTACAACTAGATCCCACAAAAAAGGGATAGAAGCGATGTCCACTCGAGGACGTCTGATTAAAGAAGGTACAATCTTTTCAATCTTTTTTTGATCTAATCAACATATCTTTCTGGCCACCATAGTTTTTCTTGTTGGCACATATGCCGAGGATGTTCTTCAGTTTTTTTTTCTTAAAGGGGTAAACATATACCCAGTGTGTTTGGATTCCACCACATTTACAGTACGCAACTTGACCAAGGCACAGATTGAGGAATCCTAATTACCGTATTATATCCCATTGTGTCAGATTATATGTCCCCATCATGGTTGGTAAAAGTGTAAACATCACCCATCTTTCTCGGTTAAATTTCTCTAAATCTCCATGAAGATATTTTGGTGATGGTCAAATAACAACATGTATAACTACATATATATATATATTATACAATATTAAGTAGCTAAATTATATCCTATTTTATTCCATGATATCATGACAAAAAAAGCAAACACGGCGACGTCCACGGCACGATGGATGCTGCGCTTCAAGTTGAGGTCCCGCTTCAAGTTGAAGTTTTCCCCCGACAAGGTGGACACGATGATCATCCAGGCTGGGAATGGATGGATTTTACCATGTTGGTTGGCAGGCTAAAATTTCAGTAAAATCCGCTTAACCAACACCTAGAAAAAATGCAAACTATTAAAAATACATAAAAAAAAAATACTATGTATGTATATAGACGAGTAATAATTTCCATTTGTTTTTTGCAGCTCTGTTTTTGGGGCTTGCACTTCTTTTTGTTCAAATCAGCCTGACCCGGTTTAAGCGCCAGGCAGTGGGTCTCTTAGACGACCTTGATAAGGAGCTCAACAACTTTGCCATGAGACTTCGGGAGTGGTCTCGCGGCGACATTTGAGACTCATGGACCCGATGTGTGATTTTCTTGGTATGTCTGGTATGTTGTTATACCATGTTATACCCAAAAAATGGGTGCAGCCAATTCTTGAGGCGTACCGGGACGTGCATGAGAGGAAACCAGGCGACAGAAACTTGAAGGTGAGGTGACTGTAGTTAGATGTCGACACTGGCCTAACATACAGATAACATGCTTCCGTTGTAGGAGAGGAACCTGGCTTGACTTGAGGGAATACTCCAGGGTCATTGTGCCCTGGAAAACGAATGTAGGGGAGTTCCTTTCCACCCAAAAAGGATATCAAGATGACTGACCCCCAAATGGAAAGTTAGATCCTCAATATGAGCAATTTCGAAGGTTCAGTGCTACCTTTTTCGGATCCCATGAAAAATCTAGGGTCACCAGGCTATTCACCACGGTGAAAACCTTGACACCTGGAGCCACTTCGAAGCCTTCGAGGTATGGCTGGCACTTCCCGGAGATGGGAAAGATCGTGACCGAGAACTTGGCGTACGCCAAGGCGCTCCCCGGGACCATGGGATGCCCCGATGTGAAATCCTGCAGATGGTTTATCCGTTTATCCCATGAAAAATAGACTTAGTAGATGGATAGTTTACATATAATAATTATTATATATATATATACATATATATATACCAGTAGTACCGCACAAGGCGGTGGCGGAAGTTTCAAAAATAGGAAACCTATAGGAGAGGTTGGTTGTTGTGAATCAGGGATGGCAAAGCGAATCCACTGATGGACCGAAAG